>ERZ1673697.273-NODE-273-length-82779-cov-16.677240_pt1 | contig 82779 bp, 62 predicted proteins | sample MGYA00580227_ERZ1673697 | MGnify/ENA primary metagenome ERZ1673697 (study PRJEB41218, sample SAMN15661759) | gut metagenome | host: Homo sapiens | place: Canada: London | collected 2015-08-20/2019-03-30 | study: EMG produced TPA metagenomics assembly of... | reverse complement strand
TTGCTCCTGTTAAGTCTGCGTTTTCTCCGTATTTTGTAGCTTTTGTTGGTTGTGTATTTACATTTATGTTTGTTACTGTGTCTGTTACTGTGTATGTAAATGTTGTTGTTTTTGTTATTCCGTTTTCTGTGTATGTTATTGTTGCTATTCTTGTACCTTCTGTTGCTGTACTGAAGTTTGTTAACATACTACTTGTTACTGTGATTGCTTCTGGTACTCCAGATGCTCTTGTTACTAAGATTGATAATCCTGGTTGTAATGGACCATTTACATTGTATTGTGATTGTGCTGTTCCTTGTATTGCTATTTGTTTTATGTCATTTATTATCTCTATTGGATAATTTTCTTGTGATGATACTCCATCTTCTTCATATTTTATTAATAATGTTTTGCTTTCTTTGTTTGTGTTTCCATATAATGATGGTGACATGTTTACTGTACTTCCATCACTTTCTGTTATCATGCTTGCATCTAATGGTTTGTCTTGTGTTGTTCCACTTGCATATTGTATTGTTATTTTTCCTCCTGTTAAGTCTAATGCTTCTCCATGATTGTATTGTGATTTTGTTGGTGGTGTGATTGTTATACTTGTTATGTTGTCTTTTACGTTATATGTGTATGTTGTTGTTTTTGTTATACCATCATCTGTGTATGTTACTGTTGCTGTTTTTCCTGTTCCTGCTACTGATGTTGTTAATCCACTTACCATTGAATCTAATATGTTTATTGTTTCGTAATTTCCTGCTTTTCTTGTTACTTTTAATGTTCCTCCAACTCCTGTTGTTGAATCATTTAAGTTATATTGTGTTTTTGGCGATGTTACTATTGTGATTTGGTCTATTGGATTTTTTATTGTTATTGTGTAATATGCAGTTTCTGTTACTCCATCTTCTGTATATTCTATTTTTAGTGTTTTTGTTAGTTTGTTGTTTGTGTATTCTGCTGCTGCTGGACTCATGTTTACTGCTGTTCCTGTTGCGTTGTCTGTTACCATTGCATTTGTTATTTGTACATTTGATGTTGTGCTGTCTGCATATTTTACTTCGATTTTTCCTCCTGTGAAGTCTAGTGTGTCTCCATGTTCATATTCTGTTTTTGTTGGAGCTGTTATGTTTATATTTTTTACTCCATTTTTTATTGTTATATTAAATGTTGTTGTTTTTCCTTCATAAGTAACTGTTACTGGTTTTGTTCCTTTATTTGTTGTTAGTGTGCTTAAGTTTGTTAGTGTTATTCCTTGATCTGTTAATGCTACTGTTTCTGTGTTTCCTGCTTTTCTTGTTACTTTGATTGTTCCTCCTGCTAAGTTGTATGTTGTGTCTCCTATGTTGTATGTTTTACTTGTTGGTTCTGTTGACATTGATATTTGACTTACAACATTTTTTATTTTGATTGGATAATTTACTGTTCCTGTTGCATTGTCTTCTTTATATTTGATTACTAATGTTTTTGATATTTCATTATTTATGTAATCAGATGCTGTTGGTGCCATGTTTACTTGACTTCCGTTACTCTCTCTTACCATATTTGATGTAATTTGTTTTTGCTGTGTTGTTCCATCTGCATATATTATTTTGATATTTCCTCCTGTGAAGTCTAGTTTGTCTCCATGTTCATATTCTGTTTTTGTTGGTGGTGTGATTGTTATTGTTTTTGCTTGGTTTGTGACTTCTACTTCATAGGTCATTGTTTTTGGGTCTTGTATTTGTGTTCCATTTGATAATGTGTATTCAAATGTATTTGATATTGTTAGTGTTTGTACTCCTAGTTGTGTTTGGTTATATCCTGTTACCATATTTGTTGTTAAATTTACATTTGATACTGTTCCATTTGCCCATGTTACTTTTATTCTTCCTCCTGTTACATCTAATGCTTCATTATATGCATAGTCTACTTTTGTTGGTTCTGTTAGTGTTGTTTCTTTTACATAGTTATATGCTTCTACATCTATTGTTTCTGGTGCTGTTTTGTTGTTTATTGTTACTGTTAATTTTTGCTTGCTTCCTATTTGTTTGTTATTAAATGCTGATATTGTTGCACTTCCATCTGGTAGACTTATGTTTGTTGTGTCTCCACTTGCTAGTGTTATTTTTACTGTTGCTCCTGTTAAATCTAATGCTTCTCCATATTTGATTGCTGTTTTGTTTGGTTGTGTTACAATATTTACGCTTGATATTCTATCATTTACTATTATTGTTTGTTGTGCTGTTTTTCCGTCATATGTAAATTTGATTATTTGTGTTCCTTTTACTTCTACATTACTGGTTCCTGTTATTTTTGTGAAGTTTGGTGAATTTACATCTGCTTGTGTTTCACTTATTGCTAAACCTGGTGTTGTATTTGTTATTGTTTTTGTTGCTCCACTTTTTGTTACTGCTGCTAATGTTAATCCTGCAAAATTTAGTGTATCTCCATGATCATATTCTCCTTGTGTCATTGGTGTTGCTACTGATAGTGATTGGATTGGATCATTTACTGTTATATTAAAGGTTGTTTCTTGGCTTTTGTATTCTAATTTTACATTTGGATTATTTACATCTGCTGGTGATCCTGTTTTTATTGTTACTGCTGGGTCTGTCATGTCTATGTCTTCTGTTGTGTTGTCATCATACGTTACTTGTATTACTCCTCCTGTTAGGTCTATTGTGTCTCCATGGTCATACGCTGTTTTTGTTGGATTTGTTTTTACTGATATTGATGTTATTTGTTTTTCTGCTTGTGTAAATCCGTGTGTTGCTAATGTTAGGTCTTTACTTATTTTTACTCCTGATTCATTTGTGTAGTTTACTTTTAATCCAGTTGGTAGTCCTACTCCTGATGGTACTAGTGAAAATAGGTCTGATGGTAAATTTGCTTCGTCTACTGAACTGTCTAGTTTGAATGATAGTTTTAGTATTGGATAATATACTGAAAAGTCTTTTCCGTTTACATCTATTGCATCATCTCCTACTTGACCTGGTATGTATCCATTGTCTGCTATGTCTGTTCCTCCTGATGGCTCTGTTGCTAAGAAATGGAATGTGTTTGAGTTTTTGTCATAGTTTTTTACTTGTAGTGTTCCTAGGAAATAATCACTTTGTGCCATTATCATTCCTAATGATGTTGTTGATGCTCCTGTGTTTTTGTTACATGGTGTTATTTTGCTTTTGTCTATTTTGAATTGGAAGTCGAATCCATTTAGGATTGCTTCTGTTACTGCAGCGATTTCTACTGTTAGGATTTTGTTTGATCCTTTTTTCGTTACTCCTAAGTTGTTTATTATGATTGGGTTCTCTCCTAACACTCCTGTTGCTGCTTTTGAGATGTTATTAAATAGTATACTGTATGGTGAGAACATATTTAATATCATCACTAATAGGGTTATGAGTGCTATTTTCTTTTCTTTCTTCATATTTCTTTCTCCTTCTTTTATTTTCTTTTTTACTTTTCTTTTGTTGTTTTTTATTTTTTCTTTTGACTGTTTTTTATTTTTTTGACTGTTTTTTATTTTTTTGACTGTTTTTTGCCTTGCTTTTTTTGTTTGGAGTGCCTTTTGGGTTATTGACACTTTTTTGTGTTTATTTGTCGTTTGAATTATTGATTCCTTTTTTGTTTATTTGTCGTTTGAATTATTGATTCCTTTTTTGTTTATTTGTCGTTTTGTTCATTGACTCTTTATCCTGTGTGTTCTTCTATTGTTATTGTTTTATATAGGTTTCCTACTACACTTACCATATCATCTAATGATACATATCCTTTTTGTCCAAAGTCATATTTTTCTGAATATGTGCTGTCTCCTTTGCTTGCTCCCATGCTGTTTACTATTTCTATTGTGTCATTTAAGTCTATAATTCCGCTTCTGTCTGCGTCTCCTTCGTATAGTATTTTGGTTCCTAAGTCTATTTCGTCATTTTCGTTTATTGTTATTTTGGTTGTTATATCTGCTAGGAATCCTTGTCTTTCTGCATAGAAATCATATTTTCCTGGGATTACATATATTTCGTAGTTTCCTTCATCATCTGATTTTGTTGTTTTTTCTGTTTGTTCTCTGTCTACATCATCTAATGAAAGATTTCCTGGTATGATGTCGTCCCAATTTATTTGGTCTTGTTTGTATATTCTTAAGTCTGCTACATAATTCATTGTTATTCCATATGAGCCATCCATACTTTCTTTTAGTCCTTTTCCTAGTTGTATTTTTCCTTTTATTTTTCCATATGGTCTTTTTATATGTATTTTGTATGTTTTTTGTATTTCTTGCTTTTCTGCTGTTACTGTGATTTCTATTATTGTGTCTTCTTCTCCTAATTTGTTTAGTGCTATTTTTTCTTGTATTTCTTGACTTGTGTCTGTTATTTGCTTTTCTTCATATACTATATTTCCGTTACTGTCTCTTTCTGTTTTTCCGTTTTTATCTTTTTTTGGGTATTTTATTTTTATTGTTGATTTTGCGTCTTCTACTTGTGTTTTTAAATCTACACTGTCTATATATTCTAATATTTTTGTTTCATATTCTAATGTGTCTTTGTCAAATGTTGGGTTTAAGTCGTAACTTTTGTAGTTTCCTTCTTCATTGTTTCCATTACTTATTTCTATCTTTTTTAGATTTGCGTTTTTTGATTTTAAATCTAATGTAAATTCAAATAGTGATTGTGCTTGATAGTTGTTTGATTCGCTTGTTACTACTTTTATTCCTGTTGTTGGTGATGTGCTTCCTGTTTTTAATTTGATGTCGTCTGTTGTTATTGCTATTTCGTCTTCCATTTGAAAACTTATTTTTCCTATTATTGCTTCGTCTGCTACTTCTACTATTGGTTGATTTGCTGTTTCTTCTTTATAATAGTTGTTTGTTCCTGTTCTTTCGTCTTCTCCTAGTATTGAGTATACCATTCTTAGTTCTCCTGTTGTTCCTTCTATTTCTAACATGTCCATATATTTTTCGAATCCGTTTATATATGTGTAGTTGCTTGGTATCCCGTCTGCATCATTTACGTCTATTGCTGCGTTTGTTTCTATGTTTGATGGTGTTAAGAGGGCTGTATTATATTGTAATCTTAAGTCTATTCCTTTGAATTTTAGTTTTCTTATTCTTACTTCTATTATTAGTTGCTTTTTTCCGTTTACAACTTCTTGTGATATTGCTCTGTATTCTATTTTTTGGTCGTTTGCTGGTTCTAGAGTGCTTGCATATACTTTTCCTGCTGGTATACTTATTATTGTTACTGTTGCTATTGCTATTATTAGTAGTATTTGTGCTATTGCTTTTTTTAGCTTTCTTTCTAGCATTTGCTTTTCCTCCTTTTCCCAGATTTTTTGTTTCTTTTGTTTGTTTTTTGCTGTATTATGGCTTTTATTATTTTTTACTTTTTTGTGTTTTTGTTTACTTTTTTGTGTTTTTGTTTACTTTTTGTGTTTTTGTTTGGCGGTTTTTTTTGTTTTTACTTTTTTTTCTGTGTTTTGACTTGGTGAATCTTCTTTGTTTTTTCTGTGTTTTTACTTTTTTTCTGTGTTTTGACTTGGCGGATCTTCTTTGTTTTTTCTGTGTTTTGACGCATTTCTTCCTTTTGTCTTATATTTTTACTTTATCTTATTTGTCATTTCGTGTCAATTTGTGCCTTTTTGCTTTTTTTGCTTTTCTTTTTACGGATTTTTTGCTTTTACTTTGTTTTTGTCATTTTGTTTACATCTTTGTTACATTTGTTTTATTTTTTTCTGGCTTTTCTTAGGGGTTTTTTGCTTTTGTTTATTTTTTATTTTTTGTTTTTTTAGAACAAAATGTAGTCATTTATAATATTAGCTTTTATTAGATCTTTTTTAATTCCACGTCTTTGTTCGTGTGCAAAATTTGCAAAGCAAATTTCTGTGCATTGTTATTTTTAGTATTATAGGAAGTTTAGAGAACTTTCCTAGAATACTAAAAAAGTAGCATTTTCTGCTACTTTAATTATATTTATATACTTATTTCTTTACCTTTTTGGATTAGTGTTTGCTTGATTTGGAATTGTATTTACTGGTTGCATATATTATTATTTTATTAGTTATCCGTTACAACGTAATCACAACTTTTTGATTGCATATATATTATTCTACTGGTACACTGTTTACTCTTGTTATTTTGTTGTCTGTTATTCTTATTTCTACTGTATTATCTTTTGCTGATATATAGTAATAGTATTCGCCTTTTCTTTTGATTTTTAATACTTCTAGTTCTTCTTTTTTGGCTTTTTCTCCTAGTTCTTTAAATTTCTTTTGGGCTACTTTTACTGCTTTTTCTTTTTCCTTTTTTTCTTCTTTGCTTTCTTGTTTTTCTTTTGCTTCTTCTGTTTTTTGTTCTGTTATTCCTACTATTTTTAATACTTGGCCATTAAATGTGTTTTGGCTTTTATCTAGTATTAACACTAATATAAAGATTATTATTATTGCTATTATTACTATTCCTGCATTTCTTATTCCTTTTTTGGCTTTGATTTTCTTTATTTTTGCTATTTTTTCTTTGATGCTTTCTTCTTTTTCTGCATTTTGGACTGTTTCTTTTAAATTTTCTTTGTATTCTTTTTTTGTCTCTTTAGATTTTTCTTGTGTTTCTTTTATATCTTTTTTTTCCTTTTCTGCTTTTGTTTGTTCTTTGTATTCTTTTTCCGTTGTGTTGTTTTCTTTAGTTGCTTTTTCTATACTTGTTTTTGCTTCTTCTTTTGCTTCTTCTTTTTGCTTACGGATTTCTTGCTTTTGCTCGTTTTGATTTTCTTCTTTTTTTGTTGTGTCCGTTTCTTGATTATTGTTTTCTATTTTGCTTTGTTTTTGATTATTGTTTTTTGCTTGGCTATTGTTTTTTTCTTCCCATTTTGTGTCTTCTATCTTTTCTTTTTTATCCATCTTTAGTCTCTCCTTTTCTTTTATTTTTTCTTTTTCTTTATTTTTGCCATTTTTTGTTTTTTTATTCATTTTTAGTTGTTTTTAGTTTTAGTTAGTTTTAGTTGTTTTTAGTTGGGGCCTTTGCCTAGATGTTTCTTTTGTTATTTTTTTTTTGACTTTTTTGCTTTAGTTTTGATCGTTTATTTGTTCTTCTGTTATTGGAGTATATCTTATTAGATCTTTGTTGTTTAAGTTTTCTTTATGCATATATATTGCTGTTATTTGATGGTTGTCATATGTTGTATAGTAATATATTCCTTTGCTTGCATTGCAACATGATGTATAAATTGTTATTTCATATTTTTGGTTTTCTACTTCACAACTTCCTCTTGGTTGTTCTACTGAGTTTAATATGTGAAAAAATTGGCTTACACTTTTCTTTTCACTTTCTGCTGATATTGAGTTCATTTTTACAAAGGCTGCTCTTATAAATCTTGATTCTGAAGTTAGATCTCCTGGTAATCCTAGCGTTCCCATGCCTCTGCTATATTCTTTTAGTTCTATTCCTTTTGCAAATGTGTTTTCTTTGCTTTTGGCTGATAAGTTTCTGTATTTGCTTAGCGTAAACATTTGCTTGTCAAATGTTGGATTGTTGGTTAGGATTCCTATTGGATTTTCATATATCTTGATTCCTTCTTGTACTGCTTCTACTGTTATGGTTTCTTTGCTGTCTGCTATTATCCAGTGTAATTGTGCTACTGGTAATTGACTGTTAAATTGTGTGTCTGTGATGTTTATTTCTTCTATTTTCTTTTTTGCTTCTTCTACTGTTGCACTTTGGCTTAATATCCATGGTATGAATTCATATTGTGCTATATTTGTTTTTCCGTTTTTGCTCTTGTTGTATTTTGCGTTTCCGACAAAGTTTAATCCTGCTATCCCTAATCCTTTTTCGTTTATTGCGTCATAATATAGTGGATAGTTTTCTGCTACATATGCCATTCCTATTATTGCATAGTGACTTTTTATTGACCCTTGTTCACTGAATTTTATTTCGTAATTTCTTGGCGTTATTGTTATTTCGTTTTTATATGATTTTTCGTAGTCTAATGTTCTTCCAAAGTAGAAGTCTTTGGTTTTGTATGTTGCTGCTGTGCACATTTTTTCCTCCTTTTTTTCTTTTATTTTTTGTTTGTCTTTGTTCTTATTTTGCTTTTGCTTAAATTTGTTTTTTTCTTATTGTTAGTTTTTCTTTTTCTGCTTTGTTTATTTTAGCCTCTTTTTTATTTTTTTGCTTCTTTTTTGTTTTTTGCTTTTTCTTGGTTTTTCTTTTTTTGTTTTTATGTTTAGGCTGCTTTTTTATTTTTCTTTTGTTTTTGCTTTTCTTTTACTTTAATCTTTCTTCTTTTTTCTATCTTAGCCTTTTTTCTAAGTCTTTTTTTATTTCTTTTTTTATTTCTTCTATTGTTGTGTTTTTTACTTTTTTTGCGTATTCTTCTATGTCTTTTTCTTTGGGCATGTTGCTTTTGGCTATTCCCCATTCTTTTAGTATTGGTAGTATTTGTTTTTCTAGCTCTGGATAGTATTTGTATAGCGTGTCATATGCGTTTAGTGGCTTGTCTTCTTTTGTGTATCTTGCACTTTCCCAGTCTAATGCCATTTCTTCATAGTCTACTTCTGTTTTTTCTTTTTCGTTTTGGTGGTGTTTTGATATTTTTCTGTGTATTCTTGATACTTCTTTTTTTTCGTATATTAAGTACATGTATATTTTGTCGATGTCGTGTTCTTCTATTTGCTTTATTTTTTCTTTTTTGTTTTTTTGTATGTATTTTTCTGCTAGGTATTTTACTATTTTTCTGTGTTTGTATGTGTATTCTATGTTTTCTTGGTTCTTCATTGTTCTTTTCTTTCCTTTTTTATTTTTTATGTTGCTTTTGTTTTTCTTTTTATTTATATCATATTTATTTTTTTTTCTCAATATTTTTTTGTTATTTTTTGCGTTTCTTTTGTGCCTTTTTGTTTTTTGGGTTTTCTTGTTTCCTAATAATGGTTCTTATTGTTTTTTTATTGCCTTTTTTTCTTTTGTTTTGTGCTCTTTGTTTTGGCCTTCGGGTTATGAGCGAGGTTTGACCGGTTTTTGTGGTTTTGTGAAAATTAGAGTTTTTGTTGGTATTTTGGTATTTACAAGAGTTTCGGATTGTAGAACATTTGTGCATTTTTAGGGTGTTTTTTGAGAAGATTTTACCCAATTTTTACCCAATGGGTAGTGTACAAATGTTCATGATAGTTCAGCTTTTGTTAATACTTTTTGAAAATGAAAAATTTTAATTTTTAGGAGGATTTAGATTATGAATAATTTAAGAGAAGTTAATGATGATATTTTGAAAGATTGGTTAATGTTTAGAGAGGATGATTTATGTTCTTTGACTTGTGATGAGGATAGAAAGCATTTTGTCTATTTTGATGAGATTTCTGAGAGAATTTTGAAAAATGTTCCTGAACAGAATAAAAAGTATGTTAAGAAACAACTTGATCTGCTTGATGAGAATTTTATGGATTATATTTGTTATTGGAATGAGAAGTATTATAGGAATGGATTTTGTGATGGAGTTGAATTAATTGGTGGATGTTTTGGAGATTAATGTTTTATTTTAAAGTGCAAATTTTGCACTTTAAAAATATAAAATTGCACTTTAAAAGGCGAGTTAATTCTCGCCTCAAAACTATCCTTTTTCCATTTTGCTTTCTATTTTTGCCTTCAATTAATTCTTTTTCTTGTATTTTCTCTATACATATTTTAATAGCCTTTAAAGGTTTGTTTGCTATAATTCTTTGCTGTATTGAATAATTATATGTTATGATGAAACATTCCTCTAAAGCACAATTATCACACTTTAGGTATACATGATTAGACTTTAAAAATTTTTACTGCATAATATGTTGAGTGAAGCAATAACTATTATAGCAATAAAAGTACTGTTGTAATAGTAGTCATTTAGAATCTTGCATATTTAGATATTCTTGCTATATCATGAATCAAGTTTTCAAAAGATTCCTTACTCCAAGAATCTGGATGTATAATACCATGGATAACACTATTTCTATTATCTCCTATATCAGTAATTTTTATTTTTCTATAATACTTTTTATATTCTTCTAAAAGCTTTAATAACTCTTTATCTTCATTTTCTTGTATTGCAAGATTAATTAATTTCATACCCACTTTCTTATTTATCTCTTTCCCATCCCTGTCTTGTAATGGTAAAACATAATCAGATGTCAAAGTGCGAATTAATTCTTCCAAGTATGTATATGCAAATGGTGTTAAGACAGAATATGAATCTTGGTAAGTTTTATATATTTTTTCTACAATATTCCAATCAGGTAACCAACGCCAAAAATGTGCGTAATTTTCTATTTCTTCAAAGTCTTTTTCTATATTCAATACTATCACCCTTAAATATATTTTTATATTATACAATCCTAAATATGTTTAAATTATTATAGTAATTGCTTAAATTTTATCATTATTCAGATATTTATTCTATTATTTCAAGTTTCATTATTTTATTAGAAATATCTAACATACTCATCTTATCTTCTTTTAGCTTTTCTAAATATTTTTCTAAATTCTTTATGGAAATTCCTTCATATTTAATTACATTTTTTTCATTAAATATTTTTTTGAATATTTCGTTTAATTTTTCTATTATATCCAATGCTATTTTTACTTGCCATATTCTTGTTTTTATAACCCTATAATTATGATAATATGTCGTTATTTCTTCTGGCGTATCTGCTTGAATATATATGTCTTTTGTTAATTTAATAAATTTGTATTGATCTTTTGTATGCTTATCTGAAAAATATGTAAATTCACTTGCAGAATTATAATCTCTAATTTGATACTCATTCATTTTTGATATTTTATAGAGTAATGTTTTTCTTTTTACAGGATTTAGTATATTTATATTATTTTTAATTTTAAATTTATATTTTTCTTGATTTTCTTCTATTCTTTCTGGCATTTCTTTATATAGACCAATATCTGTTAAAATTCCTCTAGAGTCTCTTGTAAGCACAATATTTAAATAGTATTTGCCTTTTTCGAATAATTGTTGGGCAATATCTTGAATTAAATTTTCAAACTCATAATAATCCATTCCAGATCTATTAAAAATCTTCCTTATATTTGAATTTGGTATTGATATCATATATCTATCCCACTTATTAAACTTTCCAACTATCTCTACTGACATATGTTCAAACAAATCTCTAATCATACAAAAATATTTTACATTATTCTGATATTTCATACTATTTCTATCCCTCATTCCATTTAAACTTCGATTCATATTTACTATCAGATAAATTATTTACATAGTAACACAAATAAATTTCTGAAAAATTATATTTGCCCAATTCGAATTTTTGCACAATTTCATCATCTGATATTATTCTCTTTCTTCCGTAAATATCTCCTATATTTTCAGTTTTTATTTTTGGCATAATATTATCTATAAAATTTCTATTCATAGAATCCCTAAATGGATCAAATTCTATTCGATTTTTATCTATGTTTCCATATTCAACCATACTATTAAAAAATTTTTTGTTCTCTATCGAATAGTTTTGTTCTTTTACTAAATCTTCCCATTTAGAATCACTATTTATTCTAGAAAGATATATCATTTTCCCTTGTATATCCATAAAATACAAATATGGTTTTAAATATTTATTTATTGCATATTGTGCATTATATCCATTTAGTTCTATTTCTGTTTTTGTTTTTATATCACTTATATTTGATAATATAAATAGATAATTAAATATTTTTTTATATCTTTCATAATCATCGTTATTCAATAAGTTATTTGCCATAATATATGCATTATAAAAAATTAGTCCAAAAATATCAAATTGGGATTCATCCTCTTCTTTTTTATCAAATTCCAAATTTCCTAATAGTTTTATTGCACATATTATATTATTTAATTTATAATCTTTTATTTTTTCATTAAATTTTTTTGGTATATTATCTATCCATATAAAATCTTTTTTCATTTTTATAATTTCTTTATGGATTCTTTCTATACTTAAATAAGCATTTTCTACCTTATTATATATTTCAATATTTTTAGCAATTATTACTTTAGTAGCATTATATTTTTTATTTTCATACATGTTTTGTACACTATTTTGAATATAATCCAATATTTGTATATAAACATTATATATTTCATTTATTTGCTGATATATTAAAGCATATAAATGTTCTTTTATGTATCTTTCACTAGTTATAACTTTCCCTTCTATTCTTCTTTCTAATTCAATTTGTTTACATACTTTTTCAACTTTTTCATTGTTAAATATTTTATTATTTTTTTTCAATAAATTATTGAACTTAATTTCTTTATATTTCATTTTATCAATTATTTCTTTACATTTTTGTATATATACATTTGATTTAAGAATAGCTCCCATAAAGAATAATGACTCCATTTCTAAAATTGCTTGTATATTAAAATCATTTTTTTCACTATAATTAAATAATGTATTGATTTTTTCAAATATCATAATTTCTTCTTTTATAATATTTGAAATATTTCCACCTAAATTAGCTGCTGTTAATAACTTATCTAATTTTTCCATTATTTTATATGCATAAATCAATTTATCATTTCTTATCAACTCTTCTAGCCCTATACTAATTAGCGAAAAGAAATTTTCTTCTATCCAATTAATATTTCTTATTTTTTCAGGGGTAGGAATAACTCCTGTATTTACATATGTAACTAATTCCATTTCTCCCATCTTTAACATTGATTTCTGTTTATATTTTTCTTCAAACCACAATGAATTATATGGTATTTTATTTTTAGTAACCATATAATTATATAATGTTCTAATAGTCGTATCTTCAAATTTATAGATTGCATTATAATCTTTTTCTTTTATAAATGTTTCTATTAATTTATTTAATTTTTCTATACTCCCCTTTGCTATGTTTTGATAATATTGTTCAAATTCAACCCCTCGAAAATATCCTTTTGTTTTTTGCACTTTACGAGAACTATTATATATTTTTAAGCATTCTTCTCTTGTAATAAAATTTAAATTTGTAAAATAAAATATTCTTTGAGAAAGATTAATAAAGGCAATTACTATTCTTACCGTATATAATACAAATAGTCCCGTAATTAAATAACTTAATCTTATTCCTACTATACAAAACATTATAAGTATAATATTTATGATAATATAATTTTTTATACTCTTTATATTTCTATTATTCTCTTTCTCTCTTAATATTTCAAATGATAATGATGTATCTAAATTAACATACTTACTTGAAAATACTCCCGATAAATTAGCATAAAATAATGCTATTAATACTCCTGATATTCCCAATGAAGCAAGTAATAACTGATAAAAATAATCTTCAGAGAATGTTACAATACTTTTTACCATCTCACAATTAACAAAAAAATTGTTATATAGTACTTCTTCTACTATTAATAACCCTATAACCAAAATTGAAATTACAAAAATATAAAATAGTACCATTATTATTTCTTTTATCATATTAATAGCTTCATTTCCACTTTTTTTAATTCCATTCTCAGTTTTAAAAAGCATCTTTTTGACCTGAAAAAGAATTTTGTATATCACATTATTTTTTATTTTCCAAATTTCATATCTAATTTTATTTTTCATAATCACTCCTATAAAAAAGCAAAATAATCCTGTAACTATTAATTACTCTCTTACTTTGCTTTTCCTCTGTAAACTTATTCTAAATATTCTTTTAATCCATCAATTATTTTATACACTTTGGTCATTGGATTTCTTCGTGATTCTTGTCCATCTTTATTTAATTCTTCCATATATTCGCAATTCTTTATTGCTGTATGTAGCCTTTCTTCACTTGTAACTTTTTCAAAAATGTTTGTATCGTTTTTAGTATATTCCCCTAAACCTTTTTTCTGAAATTCTTTACTTAATTCTTGTAATACATTGTCCTTTGAAATATACCTATTTACTTTCTTAAAATGTGATAATAACCACAATTCAAAATTAGGATTAGACCAAGCTACATTATAGTCACAGGTTTTAATTGCTTTATCAAATTGTTCATCTGAGTAATCATCTTTATCAAATACAACCCAAACTTGTCCATATCTTTTATTTGAATAGTTTACAAATTTATCTGTATATTTTACTAAAGCTGTGGTATTTTCACCTGTTCCTTTTATTTCAATATTAGGAATTAATACATCCACTTTGCTTCCATAATTTTTATTTATCTTTTTCTTTAATCCATTAAAATAATTTGGTTCAGTTTGCTTCCCTTCACATACAATTAAGTAATTAGCTGGTGCAAGCCTCTTACTTTTTAATCTGTCTTTCCTTGATATATTTTTATTATTCTTCATGTATTATATCAAATTCTTCCAATACTGGAATAGCACCATATCTTCCAGTTAAATAATCTTTATTGTATGTTGCATCATTTCTTACTTTTTTACCTGCATTTTTATCATCTTCTAATATATAATCAGATAATGCATATATTTCTGAAATTCCGTCTTTATCTTTTTCTGCAAACCATATCTCATCTCTTCTAAATGTTTCTTTGTTTAAGTTTACCGTATCATGTGTTGAATATATTAACTGTCCATTTCCTATATTAGTCTGACTATTATGGAATAAGTTAATAATATATCTAGTTAATAATGGATGTAATTTTGCATCTAATTCATCAACAAATAATACCATTCCATTTTTTAATGCATCCATAAAGAAATCAAATAAGTGAAACATTTTTCTCGTACCATTAGATTCTAAATAAAATGGTAATGCTTTTAACTCTCCATTTTCTCCTCTGTGAAGAACTTCAATATCTATAATACCATTATTACTTTTAACGGCTTCTATTGAATCTGGTGTAGTTCTTATTCCTTCAATTCCAGAATCAAATGTTTTTATAAATTTTAATAGTTCTTTTTTATAGTTTTCATCGCTTAGTATTTTTAATGAAACTCTGTTATTAATAAATCTTTCAAAATTTGGATTACCTAAGTCTAAATACATGCTATTCACAAACCAGTCATATACATTGCTGAAATCCTCATTATTTCTATCTATTTTGCTATATATATTTAAGAATAATGTTCTTTCATCTATATTCACTAAATCTGAAATTTTATTAGGTTTCATTGATACATTGTTATTTTCTCTTTCGAAAATAGCATAAAATTTATTTACTCTTTTCTCAAATAACCACTCTGAAATAATTGTATCCTTTAAAACTTCAAAACCATATTTATATATTTTATTGTTTTTAGCTAATATTTCTACTTCTAAAGCGATTGGAGCATTATTTATCATAAAGCTATAAATATTTTCTTCATCTATTGGAGAATTCTTTTTAGAGTCATCACTTACTAATATTCTTTTTTTCATATAATCAAAAGCCTGTAACACATTAGTTTTTCCACTAGCATTGGCACCATAAATTGCAGATACTTTCAAATATTCACCATTTTCTGTTTTAGCCACATTATATTCATGTTCTTTTAATGATGTTGCTTCCATATCTAAACAATTTTCATTTTTAAAAGATTTGAAATTTTTAAAACTAAATCTTATTAACATTTTAAAATCCTCCTTTACTTTATATATTATATGCTAAAGTCAAAAAAATATCAACATTTTTGAGATATTTTCTCAAATTTATTGATATTTATTCAAAAATACTATTAAATTCTAATGGTACTATATTTTCATAAAGTAATGTAAACTGTGAGTTAACTTGTCTATAATCATGATAATGTCCAAAATACCATTTCTTAAACTCACATTTTTCTGAAACTTCTTGTAAATAATCTGTTAAAATATCTTTTTTATAAGATGGATTTAGTAATGTTTGAATGCTTGTAGGACAGCAATGAGAAATAATATAATCAACTTTATAATTTACTTTTTCTAATTTTTTTATTCCGTTTTGCATCTCTTCTTCAGTTAGAAGTTCTAAATCCCACCATGAATAATCTCTTATTCTAAAATATGCACCTCTTTTTCGATACTCATATATTTTTTCATATTCATCTATATTTAATATTCCATCTTGTATGTCATGTGATCTTGCACCACCAAATGCAAAAAATTTCTTATTATCTATATCATATATTTCCCCACGCATTAAATGAATAACAGAATCTCTTATTTTATGTACTTTTCCTCCATGCCATTTTTCTACTGGATATCTATATAATCTTTCAAAATTCTCATGATTTCCATCGACAAATAAAGTAGTAAAGTTTTTATTATTTAACCAATCTAGCCAATGCTTTTCATATATGCTTTCTACTATGTAGTTCCATACTCCACCAAAATCACCACAAATAATTACATAATCATTTTTAGTCATATCAGATTGTATTGGAAATTTATCATCTTCAAATCTCGAAAAATCAGCATAAGTATCACCTGTAATGTAAATCATATTTCTCTACCCCAATTTTCTTTTTTTAAAATCTATTTATATCTTTTCCATATTTTCCCCAATTTATTTTATATGTTTCCTGTTCTGCATCACTATCTATTAACATTAGTATTTTTTTACCTACTATCCTTGATGCAAAATAACATATTATCGCATCATCTAAATGAAATGTTCTATCTAATTCATCATTTGATAGAATTTCGTGTTTGGATATATTATACAAATCAACAAACAATTTTAACTCTTCACTTAATTTTGTTTCAAAAATATTTTTATCAGATATATATTTTAATAGTTTTCCTAAAGGATACTTCCTAACTTTTAAAAATTCTAATTTTCTATAAATACTTAAATATATTTTTATTGATTCCTCGAAATGATGGCCACAATTTTCTATTATATCTCTTGCTGTATAGTTTAAATCTAAAATATCTATATCAGCTCTAACATATTGAAAACATCTATATGCATTTCTATATATTGAACCTTGAAATGGATTAGAATTGGCTGGATCGCATCCTTGACAATAACCACCTATTCCGCCTAATGATTGATCAAATTTCCATAACTCTATAGTTTTATAATTATCTCCTGCTTTTTTTATATCTTCAATTATACTATCAATAATATCATTTTGAGTTTTTGTAAATATTACTTTTAATTTCTGTGTTTGTTCTAACATACTCTTTCCTCTATTAATTCTAATTTTAATTATTAAATAAGAATAAGCAAAATAATCATGTAATATACATAATTTATCTTGCTCATCATTTGTATTAATTTATATTTTTCTCGTTCTCTAACGATTGTCTAATCAAATCTATTTTATAATCATAATCTGAATCATCCCATACTTTTATTCTAATATTTCCTGTCCCCCAACTACCAACTGTAATGCTTTCAGCTATATTTTTATCATCTTTTAATAATTCAATTGGTAAATCCAATAATATATTTAGAGAATTTTTGTACACTATTATTTCAGCGAAATTTGAATAGTCATATTTATAAGCTATATAATGTTTTGTAATTACTTTAGTAATTCTATCATCTAATTCCATTATATCTTTATCAAATCTATCAAATACCTTTTGTATTTTTTCCTTCATCTCTGGAAGATGATCTATATTTTCATAAGATACTTTTTCATATTTGTTAGAAAACTTATATGGCTTTATTTCTTCCTCACTTAAATTTGGATATTCCCAAATCTTTAATGCTAAATCAGCCAAATAATTACTTCTATCATTAATTTGTTGAATATTCCATTCTGCATCTTTTTGATTTTCTTTCTCATAATTATCTACATAATCTAATATCCAATTACTTAATATAAAGTGACTATCTTTAATTCCTCCTGATACAGCTAGTTTTTTCTTAAAACTATAATCTCTCATTTCAGAATTATAAACCGGTTTTGTTAATGTTAAATTTCCTATTCTATGCACATTTTCATTCTGTTTTTGTTTCCATCCATCACCTAATACCTCTTGCCACCAAGATTTTAAGACCGAAGTTTCTGGTAATATATGTTCTATGGAAACATCAATATTGTCAATTGAAATAGGATTTTGATGGTTATAGTTTTCAAGTTGTTCTAATATATAATTTTTTAATCTAGTATTATACATATCTCTTGTAGCAAAAACTCTCTTGAAATCTTCATTATTAGGAAATACTTTATATGAGTCCAATAACATTAGAGTTGCTAATACACTTACTCTATAATTTTTCTTATCTACAGAATTATATAATATAGCAAATGTTTTATTTAATGAATTTGATGGAATTTCACATATATACCTTCTAAAGACATATGAAATAATTGCTTTTATAATTTCTATGAAATCTTTTCTTGAAAGGTCAAATTCATGAGTGTTTTGACTTTCTTCATAGTCATTATATACTTGCATTAAAAATGGATACACTGTATCAGCTCTTTGTATTTTCAGTTGTTTCCATAAATTATTAATTTCAACGTCATTATCTTTACAATTATATATATTAGAATAATATTTTGAATACTTTCTTAATCTTTTTATTATTTCTTCTTTTGAAAAATCTTTCTCTTCATAATAATTTTTAAATTCTTCATAAGCACGATCAAGTCTAATATTATTTTTCTTTTCAGTCATGATTAAATAATCTCTTAAGAAAAAATCAAATCTTTCCACATATCCTTGTTGTCCGAAATCTTGCTCAATAGGTCTCCAATAATTATCATATAATTTTTTTTGAATATCAGCATCTAAATCTAGCAATAAATAGTTTCTTAATAAGTCCCCCTGACTTAATCCTTTTCCTGTTGAATTCATACTCTCAAATATAATTTGAGGATTATCTTGATTCTTAGTTAAAACAACATAAACAATATCTAATTTAATAATTGCCATGTATATTTTATTTAATTCATCTATTGTATTAGGTATTAAATCAACAAAATAATTAAAATTATTTAGAAGTTGCTCTGATGGATGTATTAATTCTTTTTCTATTCCTTTTGCTATGTAAAAATATGTCTCTTTATCATCTGTTGTTGGCACCAATTTGAACTTATCTTCTCCTTGATACCTGTTATTAAATATAAATCTATTTTTTATATCTTCTGCAGAGGTGATTTCACCCAATTTTTCATATGCCCTAGATAAAGCTATCATTAATATTGAAAGAGTTGTTAATCTTTGTTGTCCATCAATTAGTATTTTTTCTTGTATTGTACCTGGCATATTAATATCATTTAATTGATAGCAAACAATCGAACCTATAAAATGTCCAGAATTTGCAGATGTTTCGCCTAATTTTTGTAGGTCTTTCCATAGTGTATGGCATTGTTCTTCATCCCAACTATATTTTCTTTGAAATATTGGTACAGTAAATTTTGTATCTACATTTGACAATAAATCATCTAATTTTGATTCCTTTGCTTTCATATATTTTCTTCTCCTTTATTTAAATTTTATTCCATCATCTCTTTACATTTTAACTCAGCTTGTCTTATAACAGTTTGAACCGCCTTTTCGCTTTTGTTAGGTGGATAATTATATTTAATTAAAAGCTTCTTAATTTCAATTCTCATTTTAGCTCTTGCATCTTTTCTAATATCCCAATCAATCGTCATATTATTATTAACTGTCTCAACAAGTTCTTTTGCTATTTGAACTAAAATTTCATCCTTCATTAATTCTTTAACTTCTGGATCATCTCCTAATGCATCAAAGAATGCCTTTTCTTCAGTTGATAAATTAAATTCATTTCCTGCTTTTAATTCTTCTTCAATTTCATTTTTTAAGTTTATTAATTCTTCAATTATTTTTTGTATGTCTTCTACGCTTGTCCTTTCATTATATGTCGCTGCAATCTTTTGGAACTTTGTTGAAAATTTTTCCATCATAACAACATTCTGTCTTCCTATTTGATTAACATACTCTTTTAAAGCTCTATTCAGTACCTCAACTGCAATATTTTTCTTTTGCATTTTTGCTAACTTATTTAATATATCATTGCTTAATAATGCCAACTGATTACTATTGTGTACTTCTCCTATTTGTAGCATTTCATCATCTTGTATTGCTCTTTCTAACATTTGTGCTACATTTGCGTTTATTTCTTTAACGTCTATTCTTTCTCCGCTTAGTTTTGATATGAATGATCTTACAGCTATAAAGAATAATATTTCATCTTTTAATTCCTGTGATAATGCTCCTGTGCATAACGCATATAAGCTTTTAACATCATAACTATATTTCATAAATGCTTTTTTAATTTCTTCTGTTTTGAGCATCAAGTTCGCTCCTGCCATAATAATTTCATACTTATCGCTATCTGTTGTTGTAGCAAAATGTCCATAATAGAATCCTTTAAATAAATCTCTAATTAATTCAACTTTATCATTTAAAACTTTTACCAATTCACTATTGTCTACAATTTTGCCTTGATCTCTCTTCGTATATGTTTTCAATGCATCCAGCAACCATCTTTTTAGTCCTATGTAATCAACAATTAGTCCACCAGTTTTATCTTTATAAACTCTATTAACTCTTGCAATTGCCTGCATTAAGTTATGTGCTTTCATAGGTTTGTCTATATACATAGTTCCAAGTCCAGGCACATCAAATCCCGTTAGCCACATATCTACAACTATTGCAATTTTGAAGCTAGACTCCATGTCTTTAAAATCTACTTCTAGTTGTTTTTTATCCTTCTTAGAACCTATTGCTTTTTGCATTTCTTCATCATCTTTATTATTAGATGTTATTATCATATTAACTTTATTTTTCCATTCTGGTCTTAGTTCTATAAATTTGTTATACATTATAAATGCAGATTGTCTTGAATATGCTACAACCATTGCTTTATTAGCCACACTCGTTTCTATTTCTTCATAATGTTTTATAATATCTTTAACTATCATTTCTAATCTATCTGGATTTTCTATTATTTGTTTCATTGTAGCCATTGCTTTTTTAGATTCTGCTATTTTATAATCATCAATACCTTCTTCTGTTTCAAGCATATTGTAGTAATCATCTATCTCATCTAATATCTTTTGATTTAGTCCAACTCTTGCCATTCTTGATTCATACATAATTGGCACCGTTGCACCATCCATAATTGCTTGTGTCATATCATAAGTATCTATTATATTTCCAAATACATTTGTTGTTGACCTGTCCTTTGTTTCAACAGGCGTTCCTGTAAATCCAATATATGTTGCATTTGGGAAAGCATCATGCAAATACTTAGCTGTTCCATATTTTTTATATGCTTCCATTTTAGCTTTATCGAATTTTATTGTTGCATCTAATCCATAATGGCTTCTATGGGCTTCATCTACTAAAACTAAAATATCATCTCTTTTGCTAAATACCCCTGTTTCTTCTTCAAATTTCTGTAATGTAGTAAAGAATATTCCACCAGATTTTCTTCCCTCTAATTTTTCGTTTAAGTCTTGTCTATTTTCAATTTGTACTGGTTCTTGTTTTAGATATCCTGAGCATTTTGCAAATGTTGTAAATAACTGATTGTCTAAATCATTCCTATCTGTTACAACCACTATACTTGGATTATTTAATACTTTTATCATATTACCAGTATAAAATACCATTGAGAAGCTCTTTCCACTTCCTTGTGTATGCCAAAGTAATCCAGCTTTTCCCGTTTTGTTATCTATTGCATTTTCTGTACTGGCTATAGCTTTCTTAACTCCAAAATATTGATGATATGCTGATAAAATTTTACTATCTTCACTCCATAATATAAAATTACTTATAATATCTAATAATCTATCTTTTCTAAGCATTCCATTGAATAGAGTTTTATGGGTAGGCATATTCTCTAATACTTCATCTGTATCTTCAACCTTTTTCCATTCCGAAAATCTACTCCATGGACTGGTGATAGTTCCTGCTCTTGCTTGTACTCCATCACTTACAATCATAAACTGGTTATAATAGAATAGTGATGGTATATGTACTTCTTGATATCCTTTTAATTGATTATATCCATCAATTAACTTAACATCTTCTCTTACTGTTGATTTTAATTCAACAACTACTAGAGGCATACCATTTATAAATATAATTATGTCTGGTCTTTTTTCACTATGCTCAATGATTGTATATTGGTTAATTGCTTTGAATGTATTATTTTGGATATTTTCAAAATCTATTATTTTAATAGTTTTATATTTTGTTTCTCCATCTTCTTGAATTGGTACAGAAATTCCCTCTAGTAAATATTTAGTAAATTGTTTATTGTTTAATATTGTATTGTTGTTGTCTAAATTTCTAATGTTTCTTATAACTTCTTGTATCTGTTCAAATTCAATTCCTTTATTCATTCTTTCAATTGCATTCAAAAGATCTTCTTCTAATAATACCTTTGAGAAGTCTGTTCGCTCCATTTCATATCCATTTATACATTTATATTCTAGTTCTTGTAATATTTCCATTGTTATATTCTCTAGTTTTTCTTCATCAAACATAATTTGCCCCCTAAATTACATCTAATTATTTAATAGTTGCTTTCTTTCATTTTTTATTTTGTTAACTTGAACTGTTCTTATGGCATGTATCATCATAACAAAACAATTGTCATACCACTTAATCAATTCCTTATCTGTAAAATTTTTATATGGTTCTTCTTTTATGGGATGATTTATCCCCATTTTGTTTACTATTACACCAATTGCATTATCCAACTCTTTATCGAATGATTTTATATTAATATTCTTTTCTATATATAAATCTAATTCTTTTAAAATACTTTTTTTAGCCTCTATATCATTTTCTATTCTAAAATCGTTATACTCTAAAAGTATGTCTGCTATTTCTTTATTAACTATTTTAAGTATAGAATCAACATTTGAATCTCTTTTAGTTATAATTATTTTATCGTCAATTTGTTTTAATTTATAATTCATCTTTTCTAATATTCTCGGAATGTTTTCTATTACAGCAAGAGTATTTCCTAATAGTTCAATACTCTTATCTTCTTTTACCAGCAAAAACATATTAGATAAAAATTCTAAGTAGTATAAAAAACTTTTTTCATCTATGTATTGTCCTCCATATGTGCAAGTATCTTCATAATCGATACCAATATGTTCCAAATATTCTCCCACTCCCAAAAAAGTGTCTCGATATTTCCATTTTAAAAACACCCTTTTGTCTATAGCCTCCATCACTGTATTATAATCTCTTTGATGATAGCTATCTTCTGCAAATATTGCAGCATTTGGATCCATATGAAATGCATACACTAATTTTTCAAACTCTTTATTTATATCTAATCTGTTCTCCAGTTCAAAAATACTATTCATTTAATCCCTCCAGTTAATTATAATGTATGTAATTAAATTTTTATTTTTTTAAGTCTACTTCTCCATCCATTAATTTTGGTAATAAAATGTTTTTTATTTCTTCCAACCTATTATTTTCTATCTCATTATTTCTTATTTTTTCAAATATACTATTAGTTGACTTGTTAAATTTATCTAGATCATTTTCACTAGGAAGTGCTATTGGCATTGATTTTATTATTTTTGAATTTACAGCTATTGCAATAGAAGAAGTACTGCCTAACTTTTTGTAATCATAATTCTTCAAATAAGCATAAATATAACCTCTTAGCTTATCATCATATAAATTAAAATGTGCTATTGCTTCATTGGTAGTCATTTGTTCATTAGTTATAACTACTCTTCCTACTGTTAATTTAAAACTTAGCACCACCGTATTAGCCGGTACAATTTTAACATTATATTTATCTACTGCAGTTTTTGTAAGTTTTTCAGATGTATCAAAAGCATATACTCCACATTTACCTATATCAGATATTGAAAGCCATTTTATATCATAATTGTTTTTTGAAAAAAATTCCTTTTTGGCTCTAGGAGGAGTCTTCCCGATTGTTATATTGGCTATCTCGTCTGCCCTTTTTACTTTGTCTGTTTTTATAGAAGTTTCTTTAAATGAAATGTCAATTAACTTTTGCAAATTATTATTCATATCAGCATTTAACTTTATTTTTTTGTCAATGTTTGATAATATATTTACTACTTTTTCTTGCTCTTTTAAGCTTGGAATATTAATTTTTATATTTTCAATTACTTCTCTTTTAGCAATATTTACTTGAACACTTCCCATAGAGCGAGATATTATAGAATTATATCCATAATCACTTTTAAAAAAGTAAAACAAATATTCTGGTAGCACTATGTCTGTATTAGCTCTTAAAATTAATAAAGCTTGGCTTATTATACCCATTGGATCTTTTTCTGATATCAAATCGACTTTTCCTATTGTTCCTGAACAACTTATTATTAAATCATTTGGTTTTACTGTAAATCTTTTCATTTGACTGTATTTTTCTTCATCTATGTAATATCTAAACTCTCTAGTAGCATATATTGCATGTTGTTGTTCATATACTGGTATACCTGTACTCTTTAATTCATTCCTTTTTAAACTTGAACCAAAAGGACCTCTTATATAGCCTTTATCTTGTAAAATTTCCTTTAACCTATATTCCATATCCAATAGCCTCCAAGTTCTTCTTAATTTCTTCTTCCAACTTATGAGACTCTTCGAATTGTGCTTTTAATTCAGTTGTTATTGTTTTCATTTTTTCTTCAAAAGGTATTCCATCGTCTTCTTGTTCTTCTGTTCCTACATATCTACCTGGTGTAAGGACATAATTGTTTTCTTCTATTTCTTTTATTGTAGATACTTTACAGTATCCAGCTACATCTTCATAATTTTCATTGTTTTGGAAATTGTGATATGTATCTGCAATTTTAGATATATCGTCTTCATTTAGTTCTCTTAATTTTCTTGTTACCATTGTTCCAAAATTTCTTGCATCTATAAACAATGTTTTTCCTTTTTGTTTCTTGTTTCTATTTAAAATCCATATGCTACAAGGTATTGTAACTGTGTAAAATAAATTAGATGGCATTGATAATATACAATCTACTAAATCTGCCTCTATTAAATTTTTTCTGATTACCTCTTCTTGTCCCCCTGCTGATAAAGAGCCATTTGCAAGTATTATTGCTGCTTTACCATTCATAGATAATTTTGATACCATATGTTCAACCCAAGCAAAGTTAGCATTTCCTTTTGGTGGTATTCCATATTTCCATCTAGGATCATCTAATAATTTTTCTTGTCCCCAGTCACTAATATTGAATGGAGGGTTTGCTAATACAAAATCTGCTTTTAAATCTTTATGCAAATCATTATGGAATGTATCATCTGCAAACTTCCCTAATCCGTCATTATTTATTCCTCTAATAGCTAGATTCATCTTTGCTAATTTCCATGTTGTTGGATTTTTTTCTTGTCCATATATAGTTAAATTTCTTGCATTACCATTATGTCTGTGAATAAATTTTATACTTTGTACAAACATTCCTCCTGAACCACATGCAGGGTCATAAATTCTACCTTGATATGGTTCAAGAATCTCAACCATTGTTCTAACCAAACAAGCTGGTGTATAGAATTCTCCACCTTTTTGCAATTCATTAGACGCAAATTGTCCTAAGAAATATTCATAGATTCTTCCCAAGATATCTTTATCTTGGGCTTCTTTACTTCCAATTTTTATATTAGTAAATAAATCTATTATTTCTCCCAAGTTTACATTTCTATAATTTGGGCTATTAAATTCTTTAACTAAGACACCCTTTAAAGATGGATTTTCTCTTTCTATTTCTTCCAATGCATCGTCAATTATTTGTCCTATATGAGGATCTTTAGAATGAGCATTTAAATATTCCCATCTAGCCCTAGCTGGAACATAAAACACATTATCTGCCTCATAACTATCCCTATCCTCTTCAAGTCCATAACCATCTTTTACTAATATTTGATATTTCTCTTCAAATGCATCAGAAATATATTTTAAAAATATTAATCCTAATATTATAAATTTATAATCTGAAACAGGAACTGCCCCTCTCATTTTATCAGCAGATTCCCATAATTTTTTTTCTAATTTTATTAATTCTTCTTCCTTCATTTTTGCACCTCAAATATTTATAATAATTCTATTATATTTTATATCATAAAATGACAAATTTCTCAACAGGTACTTCTAAATATTTACAATTAATTCCTATGAAAGAAATGATCATATATATAGCCTGCCTCTATATACTTTTCTGTCAATTCCATTTTCTTCTTTTCTAATAGTTCTAAATACTTTTGTTTAAATACTTTTTTACAAATCCATTTTATTCCCTCTCTTGAAACTACAATTTTATTATTTATTAAAAGTTTATATTCTTCTAATCCACTATCACACATTTTTCTTATAGCTTTTCTAATAGTAATATCTTCTTTATTAAAATACTTGCATAGCTGTTTTATATCCATATCCTCATTCCACCAATTTTCATCATGCACTATTTTTAATAGTTCTTCATATTGTTTTATCCTATCTTCAAAAAATTCTACATCAGCATCGGTTAATGATTTTTCTTTTTGAAAATACACTTGAAGCAACCATACATATCCTTCATCTAAAATAAAGTATTTTCTACTTTTTACTTTTTCACTTCTCCATCTGCAAGTTGGATGCTTTTTTAACATTACATTCACGGCTTTTCTTAAATCTTCATGTGTTATTTCTTTTCCACATTTAGTAGTAACACCCAACAATTTAAATCTCTTTAAAATTTTATTATATGATACAAAAATACTCTCTAAAGCTTGCTCTGAATCTCTGAACATTTTTCATCACTTCCTTACTATATAAATTTATTAATGCTAGTTTACGAAGCATTAATAATTAGCAAAATATATTTTGCTCGAATATAGGTAGTATTTTTTAGTACCTAATATTCGCCAGCGTGGTGTTTTGACACCATTTTTGCTGTTTAGGGCAAAACGCCCTAATACCCTTTTTGGCTCTCCGAGGGAAATTTTTTTATTCATTTTTTATAATTCTTGTTTAAATTTTAGAAAAAGTTTGAACAAAATTCAAACTTTTTCTATTTACAATTGTTATAATCTATATTATAATTTTTTTAGGTTTTAAGATTGAGTTAGCAAATAGTTTGGTCACTTATGCTAACTTTTTCTTTTGTTTTTATTTCTTTTGCAATTGAAATTCCATAACACATTTCATTCAGAACTTCAACAATTTCTTCTGCAATTTCTGTATCATTTTCAGTAAATAACTGTTCAATTAATTGCTCTTTATTATATCTTGTTGTAATAACAATTGGTAATTCATTATCATATCGATTACTTATGATTTTATATAATTTTTCTAAAGCCCATTTACTTGAATTTTCATTACCTAAATCATCAATAATTAACATATCTACATTAGAATATAGTTCAATAATTTGTGTTTGTGATAATCCATCTTTATTAAATGATTCTTTAATTTTATCAATTATAGAACTACTTTTTTCCATAAGCACAATTTTATTATTTTCTATCATTTTATTTGCAATACATGCTCCAAAATATGTTTTTTCAAAACCTATATTTCCATAAATAATCAAGCCATTTTTCATCTCTGATTCAATACATAAATCTGTAAATTTTATTAGTTGATTTATAATAGATGTATCATCATATGTATCAATAAGATTTTCAAAATTATACTTTTGTAATCTCTTTTTCATATAGTTATCTTTATAAATACTATTTATAATTTTTCTATACTTTTCTTGTCGCTGTTTTTCTTCTTGTTCAAAATCAAATTTTTTCCAAAATTGAATTGCTTTCTCACAATTACATCTTTCATATTCAATCATGCTTTTATCATAATTTACATATAAATAATCGAATCCAATTGGCTTTAAATTTTTATTACAAAATCCACATTTTGCACCTTCATTAGTGATAACTTTATAATTTGAATTCTTTAAATCCACTTCTATTCTTATCTCCTTCTTTTTCTATTTTATTTCTAATCTTTTTCTCTTCTTTAGTGTTACGTTGCGTTACTGTAACGTTACTTTTTTCTTTTTCACTTTTCATTTTTTCACGATATTTTTGCTGTCTTAAACAATTTTGTAGTCTGATTTCTTCAAGTTTATCAGCACTTTGGTACTTAGACCAGTTTTTGATTTTATAAAAATTATCTTCTATAATAATCATTTTTAATTCTTCAAATTTTTCCAAACATTTTGTGATTTTTTTCCTAGACTTTCCCATAATCTTTGAAAATTCATCAACTGTCATCGGTTTATCTTCTGTTAGTGATAATCTACCTTGATAATTACATTTCATTGCTATTATTAAAAGTTGTATCCATACTCTAATTATTGTATCCCCATCCTTTTCGCTTTCTAGCAATTTTATTTTGTTATTATCAAAAAAATCCGTAGATAATTTTAACCATTGTAAATTAGTCATATCCTCCTTTCCCCACTTTCTTCTGAATCTAATCAGTTGATTCTTGTTCCATTTTTGATAAATATTCATCTAAAGCTTGTACTCTAAATAAATATTTTCCACCAACTTTAGAACATGGTATTTGCTTTCTTCTTACTAGTTGATTAATTAACCAATAAGAAATTCCTAAATACTCACTTGCTTCTTTCATCGTTAGTGTTGTTCTTTGAATCTTTTGTAGTTCCATAATATCACCTCCTGTTTTTTTGTAATTTAATATTGACTTTTGTTAACAAATGTATTATATTGTTTGTAGTTAACTTTGTAAATACTTTTTAGTGTGTTTTGATAGCAGGTTAACTTTATTGAATTTTGCAAACTGTTAACGGAGGAATTATGAACAAATTAAAAATTGATGAACCTATTAGTATATTTGTTTCAAAGAACGAAACACTTACACATAAAGCATTTTTATATGCAAAAACAAAATCATCTAAGCCAAAATATTATAATCTAAAAAACATTAATACAGGTTATTTTACTATTAATACTACAACTACCACTCAGACACTTTGTACTGAACTTATTAACTTTTTAAATTGTAATTTTGATAATTATGATGATTGTTTTATGTGGTTTACTAAGTTTTTTACTTCATACATCATATATACTGGTGAAGATGATATAAATAAATTTGAAGTAAATAAACTTTATTCTTTTAATAAAGTAAAAGAATTATTTAAAAAATATTTTGAAGAAATAAAAAATGACTCAAAACGTGGTCAAAAACTATTATCAGAATTTGTTGATTATATATTTAACATTAATAATATTGAAGAAATTAAAGATTTTACTTCTAAAATAAGATTTTATATTTATTATAACTCTCATTCTAAAAAGCTAGATAGATTTATAAATAACTACTTTTCTATTCCACAAGGCTTTTCTTTTAGAACAATATCTGGTATTAAAGGATCTACAGAAAAAGATTTAATCAAATTCTTTAAGTCTGCTCCAGATTATGATGTTGAACCAGATTATAGTTCTAGTAATGACAATATTTATGGAATTTTATATGTTACATTGTTTCAATTTGTACTTAATAATAAATATCTTATAAAAAAATGTAAGAATTGTGGTAAATACTTTATAACAGATAATGCACGCATTAATTACTGTAATAATTTATACAAAGGAAAACAAACTTGTAGAGATATTGGAAACCAAATTGCTCAAAGAATTAAACAAGAAAATGAGATTGTTTATGGTAAATATCGTAAGATTTATGCAAAAAAAGCAATGCTAGTAAACCGTAATCCTGATATAGAAGTTTATAAGATTGATTATGAAAATTGGAAAAAGCAAGCTAAGGAATTTATGGATGCCATTAGATCTGAAAAGAAAACTTATAAAGAATTTGATAAATGGTTGGAAGAAAACAAATAAAGGAAAAGTTTATTGCTTTTCCTTATTTATATAATCATTTCATAATCTATAATATCTCTTATATCATTTTCAAGTAAATAGTCATCAGAAATATATTCACCCCATTCACAATCACATGATATTAATTGATGCCCACATATAGGACACATTTCCCAGTCACATCCATCTAGATGAATTTCTCCTTTTTTAGCTCCACAATCGCCACAGTACTTGCAATCAATTGAACAATATGAATCATTCGTATTGAACTTATAATTATAAAATTTGTCTTCATCTCCATATTTTATTCTCTTATATGCATTATTATCTTTTGTAAGTATATACGAATAGTATTGATTTTCCTCAATATCCTCTTTAAACTGTTTTAATTGTTTTTTAGTAAACTCAATTCCTCTAAAAACCTCAAAATCCTTTGCATTATGTAAAATATTTTCAATAACATATTTATATTCTTCATTTTGATATTTATGGTGAAAAATTCTATAGTGTAATTTTATATAAAGCTCAAATAACTTACAATATTTTCTTTTTATTTCAATCGAATTAGCATTTACTTTAAAATGAATAAAATTATTTCTTATATTACCACAAGTAATCAATAAATCAGTTTCATTTTGTGAAAACAATTTTGGCTTTAAATTTTGCAATCTTGCTATCGCTTTCGAATATGTTATAGTTTTTGCTTTATCGCTAATTTTCTCATCAATATTTTCATAAATCAAACTTTTGTTAATTCTAAACAGAGCTTCTTTTAATAGTAATTCAATTGCTTGAACCAATAATATAAATGTTGTTTTCCACTTTCTTTTTTCTTCTATAGAATTTCTATCTTCATCATGGCTTTCACCATATCCTATCTTTTTATAATAGTATAATGTTTCTTTAATATAATCATATGAATTCTCTATTAAATTTAATTCAAAATTCATCTTATATTTTCTCGCTTTCTTTTAAACCCTTATTGGAACATCAATTTTTCCTTTAGCTATACATACATCATTTTTTATTATATATGCTTCAACATAATGGTCACCATCAAATTTAGAATATTCAGTATGTGTATAACTATTTGTTTCTAAAATTTGTCCCCTAATATCGTTTTTTTGTTTAGCTAAATCTCCTTCGTTTTTTACTTTCCAAAGAATTTTATCTATACCATAATTCATAATTTCTGCTTTATTTACTATGTAAAATTCTAATTTTTTATCCCTCTTTAGAAGCACATGATTTGTTATCATATCCCTTAAACTAGCTGGGCGGAATCCATCTTGTGTTACTATACAATCCAATTTTAAATTTAATACTACATCAACAGGATATTCATCTTCAATAAATTCTTCTGTATGATCATAAGCGTATTGTTCTTTTTCTTCTTCCTCATTTTGTGCTTTAGGAAATTCTTTTCCAAAAAGATTTCTTAATTCTTTATTTAAATTTTTAGAATCCTCATTTAAATCTTTAATTTTGTTATAAGCTTTTGTGGCTTTTTTTACGAATTTTCCTCCATCATCATTATATATTTTTTGATTACTTCCTATTGCAAACCAATAACTCTGATCTTTATCTTCATTCTTTAAAAACTCAAAAATATCTTTAACTAGATTTAAATAATTTTCATATCCACAATTTTGATATTCCTTCTTCTTTTCAAGGAAATTATTAGTTAAAGTGTCAATTAATAAGCCTTTAAATTTAAATCCTTTTTTGTTTTTCCATGATCTAAGCATATGACATATATTTGTAAAATTTCCATTTGTGTCATCATCTTTTTTCTTACATTCGTCTATTTCTGGAATTGGATTTGTAATCTTCCAGCTTCCTCCATCATTTGTATCTGGATATTTAAATGAATCATCATTTTGCTTAAATCCTGGAACTAATTCTACTGTGTATTTTGTAAAGTTTATTACTACAACTTGTCCATCACCTTTTAAGTCTGTATTAGGATATTTTTCTTTCAATACATTTTTTACTTCTTGTAATAATTGAGATTGTTTATTTCCATCATTATCATTTATTCTATCATAAACACTCTTAGGTAGATTAAAAAGTATGTCCAAATCACTTGTATTTTTTATTGCTGTAGTTCTACCAACTGAACCTACAATATACATATTAGATTCGTCATCATCTATGTCATAATAATGTTTATTTAGTTTTTTTGTAATGCCTTTTACTGTTGTTTGCATATCTTCAAAATTATCTAGTTTTATGTTGTTACAGAAATCACAAAAATCATCTTTAATCATTTATTTTCCCTTTCTAAGCTCTACAGGTAAATAGCTATCTATTTCTTCATCTGAAAATGTATTATCTTTTTGTATTTTTAAAGCTTTTGATGCTTTTTTTACAGCTCTATCACATGTAGATAAGCTTTTCTTGCATATATTATGATATTTTAATAATATCTCATCTCTCTTCTTAGTAGCTTCATCCAATTCTATCTTATTTAATTTTATATCTGATAATACACAAATGGTTTCATTTTTTAATTGTAAAAATTCTAATGCGCTTAATTTATGACTATCTCTTGATTCTTTTAAATTATATGTTTTATAAAAAGTATTTATAAATAGACATATAGCTGAAAAAACAGTGGTAATTATCTTTAAAGCAACTTCATCAATAAAAAAGCAAGTTAATAATCCTGATGTAGTAATTGCTGAAGATAATATCTTGCAAAATTCTAAAACATTAAACCAAAAAGAATTAATATCACTATGTTTTTCATGAATTTTATGGTTCCATACTATTGATGCAAAAATTTGTCTTATCTCTGATTCTATTATATTCATGTAAATTCCTCCTATATATTTGTCGTATTATATCATATTTTCTGTAAATAATCCAGTATTTTCAAAGGATTTTAGCTTTCAAATTTTCGACATTTTTTTACATTTTATTACATTTATAAATTTTTTAAGTTTCTTTTTGTAATCTATTGCAATTTGTTAACTATTGTTATATAATATCTTTGTTAACAATTAAATTAATACTCCTCCCACCCATAGGCATACTTGAAAGGAGGTGAAATAAGTAATGGCTGGGAGTATAGAAAAAAGAGGAAAAAATAGTTACAGGCTAACAGTATCTGAAGGATTTGACCTAAACGGAAAACCTATGATACACAGAAAAACAGTTCATGGAACTAAAAAAGATGTAGAAGTTGAACTAGCAAAATTTGTTACTGAAGTACAAAATGGTTTAATAATTGATGGTAAATCTCTTAAATTTTCTGAATTTACTGAAATATGGAAAAGAGATTATGGCTCAAAAGAACTTGCTCCATCAACATATAAACGTTATTGTAGAATCTTAGAAACAAGACTTTTACCATACTTTGGACATTTCTATATTAATAAAATTAGACCAACTGACATTATGAAATTCTATGACTTACTTGAAAAAGATACTCAGTTAGTTAGAAAAAAAGGTAACAATGGTTCAAAAACTAAAAAGCCCTTATCTGGTAAAACAATTTTAGAACATCACAGATTATTAAGAGCAATGCTTCATAAAGCAGTTTATTGGCAATTAATAGTGACGAATCCTGCTGAACGTGTTCAACCACCTAAAGCTAGGAAACCAAAAAGAAGATCTTATGATGATGAGCAAACTAAAATATTACTAGAAAATTTAGAACTATTACCTAATGAAGATACTAAATACAAAGTTGCAATCATTCTTACAGTATTTACTGGTGTTCGTTTAGGTGAATTAATGGGACTAGAATGGCAAGATGTTGATTTTAAAAACGGAATTATCAGTATTAATCGTTCTAGTCAGTACCTAGCAGATATGGGAGTCTTCACAAAAGTTCCAAAAACAGAAAGTTCCATTAGAGAAATTGCAATACCTGAATTTATCATTTCTTTACTTGAGGAATATAATTTATGGTATGAAGAACAAAAATCGATTTACGGCGAATTATGGACTAATTCTGATAGGTTATTTGTACAGGCGGATGGCAAACCAATGCACCCTTCTACAATTAGCAAATGGTTTGTTAAATATGTTGGTCAAATAGGATTACCTGTAATTAATTTTCACGGATTAAGACATACAAATGCAAGTTTACTAGTTGCACAAAATATTGATATAGCAGTAATTTCTGCGAGACTAGGTCATGCACAAATAAGTACTACACTTGACTTTTATGTGCATCCACTACTTTCTCATAATAGAAAAGCTGGCTATGCACTAGAAAACTTGTTATTACCAACAAGGTCTTAATTTGAACTTTTTTCTAATTTTCACAAATTACAAATTTTCACGATAAAAAATAAAAGGCAACTAAATATTTTTAGGTTTCCCATTGCCTTTTATTATGTTTAAAAAAGTATAAAATTTTAATGAATTTTTATTGATATTTAAGGCATTTGAGGTATTTATTTTACCCAATTTTTACCCAATTCGACATAATATTGTCATTTTTAAACATTATTGCAACTAATTTTTAGACAACAAAAAATCACTAAAACCATTATAGTTCTAGTGATATATGAATTGGTTGCGGGGGTAAGACTCGAACTTACGACCTTCGGGTTATGAGACCGTAAGTGTTGATATTGCTGAGCTTGGCGTAATTGTGTTATACTTTGTTAGAGTAAGTTAATCGGTGAAATTGGTGATTCTTTGTTTGTATTAATTTGTGTTTGAATTTGGGTGTTTTTGTGGAGAGTGTGACCAAGGTGTGACAAAGAAACCGTAGAAAAAAGCACATTTTACTGTGCTTTTATGTTTCAATTAATTTGTATAGTATATCTAATGCATTCTTATCTCCTTGAGAATATTTTTCCACTTCAAATGCATTTTTCCATTTTATCAAATATTCTTGTTTCAGTTTAATTAATTTTCTTAGATCAGCTTCATATTTTACATTTAGATTTTGATATGACTTTATTTCTTTAGAATTTTCTAATATTAGATTTCTTCTGTAATATTTTAATTCTTTTATTTGTATATTATTCACTATTGAAAGTTCTTGATATAGCCAAGGGGACATAGTATAGTTCTTGTCACCTTCAATAACCTTTTGAGTTATTGGTATTGATTCTTCTGTATTTATAAAAAATATACATTCAGATAAATCAATCATTTTCATAATAGATACTGTTAACATCGAATGTACATGACTCGTAGATAGGTTTCTTTTTTCATAAGAATATGTACTTTTATCTTCATTCAAACAGTATTTTTTATCTATTTCATATAACAAATCATCTGCTTTTCCCCATAATGCTTCATCAAAAAATACTGTAAGACCAAATTTCTTATTTATCCATCCAGCAAATGTTTTAACCAAATCAACATCATTATGTGAATATGAAATAAATATATCAGCCCTTTGTTTTTTAAACCATTCATCTTCTATTTTATTTCCATCTATTATATCATCCATAAGGTATTTATTTAGAATATCATAAGCTGTTGTTTCACTATTTATTTTTAGTTTTTCACCTATTGTATGATATTTATTATATTCATCCTCAAAAAATTCTTTTGTTATATTTATATTAAATCCTTTATACATATCCTACCTCATAAATCCCAAATACTTACTTCGTTTTTAGCTGAATTTCTAATAATAATATTAATATTAGAATTTATCTTATTGCTATTAAACTTTATTAGTTCAACCATCATATCTAAAATTGTTTTTTCTTTTTTATTTGTTCCAGTATTTCCTCCTCCAATTATAGGTATAATTAAATCTTTTCCATTACCATATATACTATGATATTCTATTAACTTTTGTATAGTTAAAATATGCTCCTGTTCTGTATATTGAGCATGTAAATTTCTATCGAATTTAGATAACCCTATAAAATAAAAATTTCTTTCTATTGTATTATATTCTATAATTGTACCTGCTGGATATCTTTTCAAATTACCTTGTTTTTTTTCTTCTTTTTTTAGTTGTTCATATTTTATTTTTAGATTTTCTAACTTTGATTGAATTTTTTGATTAATATTTTTATATTCTAATTCACTACTATCTTTTATTTTATTAATAACTTTTCCATGTAATGTATTAGATGAAATTAATTTATCATTAACAATTGTATCAAAGCATCTATTCACTGGAATTGCTATTACTACATTTTTAGATTTATATTCTTCCGAAAATATGTCTCCAAACTTAACTATCACTTTTTTCCCATTTTTAGAGAATATTTCTCTCTTATTTTTAAAAAGAGAGGTTACAATAGCTAATATATACATTGCCAATATTATTAATACAATTGTAGCTATTTTATAAAGAATATTGTTTGTATATTCATTTATTGAAAAAAATATTGCAATTGCACCTAAACTAGAAAATATTGTAGCTGTATATTTTTTTCCTAGATTATTAATGTATTTAATGTTTATTTTTATTTTTTCTATCATTTTCTTATATTCCTAACATATTATAAATTGAATCTTTCCATGAGTATGAATCTATTTTTCCTTCTTTTTTATATTTTTTATGATACTCTGGCCAATTATCCATTGTATATACAATTGCATCTTTTTTATATGGTATGTGTATTGCTAATGTATCTCTAGCTATTGCTGGACAATATTCTTTATCATATTCTTTCTTTCCATTTAAATTTACTACTATAATAGGTAAATCCATTGCTATTGCTGTTTCAATTTCCCATCTTACAAATTTATATAAATTTTTAGTATGCTCGCCAACTAATAAAATAAATAATTTTGCATTGTTCATTCTTTCTCTTAGCTTTCTTTTTATTGTATCTTCTGTACTCGTATCTCTTGCATTATTTAAATCATGGGCATCATAAAAATTAAAATCAATATTATCATTTTGTTTCCAGCCTTTCATATATGAATACGCCCACATATCATTATCTCCATCAAAAGCTATGTATGTTTTATTTCTGTATGGCATAATCTCATTCCCCCTTATTATTTTTTATAATTGTATCATCATTTCACTATATTTTACATAACGAAATCGACTCAAATCAACATTATTTTTGTTGATTTGAGTCGATTTGTGTCATTTTATATTCATCATAAATTTCTTTAATATTACCTTTTTGAAAATTATCTTCTATTATTGTTATTATTTTACTTTTTTCTTTAATTCCAATTTGTTTATTTTTAAAAAATTTATCTGATATTTCTATATATTCTTCTATACTAATATTTTCTATTTCTAAAAAGTTATCTAAGCTAAGATGAAATCGTTCTGCAAATTTAATTGCATCAGTAATAGTCATATCTCTTTTTGTTCTTTCCCAGCTGGATACTTTTGATCTACTTATATCTAGTTCTTCTGCAAATTCTTCTTGTGTTAATTTGTTAAATTTTCTAATATTTCTAATTTTATCTGATATTATTGATTCCATAATTATCTCCTACTGGAAATATATATCATATATTTTTTGCAAAATTTGTCGAAAACTGTAAAAAGAGAAAAATTTTTGTACAAATATTTCTCTCTTTTCTATTATTAACTATTCATTTTATTAAGCTTATTTACTAAATTTAGTATTTCACCGTTCAATTCTCTAATTGTTTTACTATATTTGCTTTCATTTATATTTTCTTGTAAATCTTCTAATATGTCTTTCCATGAATTTTCATCTAATTCCGTTATTTTATTAATATCTTTATTCATTATATTTCTATAATTATCAATCTCGCTTCCATTAATATGTAAATACATATAATCATTGTATTGCTTTAGTGCTTCTATCTTATCCTTATTTATGAAAATATATATATATAAACATATCAATTCATATAAAAATACAGAATAAATTAGATTATTTTCAGTTTTTAAATATTTATTTATAAAATCCATATATATTAATATAACTGATGTTATATTTTGGATGTATAAATATTTTATAATTTCAATCTTTTCTTTATCTTTTTCTATCATGCTGGCAGTAGTTCTAACACAATTTGCATGAATAAATTTTGATAATATATCATATATATTCTTTACTTCTATTTCGGTCTGTTCTTTACTTTCCATTATTTCAGTAAAATATTTATCCCAGTTTTCAATTACTTCATTTTTTAATCTTTTAGGTTGAATATTATTTTTTATTTTTTTATATTCTTCTAATAACTCTGGATTATATAAAATATTCATTGAAAATAACATATTTTCAAACGTTGACCTTAATAAAATCATCGATGAAACTATATTGCCTCCATAACATAGGTCATAAGCATTTTCTAATTCATCTACAATATGATTAATTAAACTTATAATGTCTTCATTTAAATTTACTATATTAGTAAACTTATTTATATGTTCTTTTAATTCATTAATTATAATTTCATTTATTTTTTTGCATATTTCTTCCATATTGTCTCCTTTCTTTATATGATTATACCATGTTTTTAAATATGTGTAAAAAATCGAAAAAATTACACATATTATAAAAACATGTGTAATCTTTTCTTTAAAAAGGTAATTCGTAATCATCATACATTGATATGTTCTTACTGTGATTTTCGGGGTAATTCGAAAATTTATTTAAATAACCCCCTGATTGTACTTCTAATTCTCCAAATATATCTTTTGCATTAACTTCAACCATTGTTTTCAACTTTCCATTTATTGATTTTCTAGTTGTATTTCTATCTTTCTCTCCTGGAAATAATCTTCCTGCTTCTTTTAAATACTTCCATGTTGATGCTGCATTCCCAGGGAACTTTAATCCTTGTACTCCATAAAATTTTACAACTTCATTGAAAATAACATTAGGTATTAAATAACACCTTTCTTTACATTCATCATAATATCCAACAAATGTTGAAAGTGCTTCATCTGGTTCTCTCATATAATTTTTATAGCTTTTTAAATATATTTTGTTACTAGCCAATAATTCTTGAACAGCTGCAAAGAACATATTATCTGTTCTATTTTCTTCTGTTTTTGAACTTTGTTTTATTGCTACTTTCATTAATATTTTCCAAGCATCTTCTTTCATTTGTTTCATTCTTTCTTCTGTAATAACTCCTTTTTCTTTCGCATATTCATAAAATAATTCAATTCCAATATATTCTGATGCAACAATCTCCGGAATTCTTCCATGTGCTAAGTTTTGATTTGCTTTATTTCTGTATTCCATAAATTTATACTTGCAATTCTTCTGTATTTTATCTTGATTATCAATTATGTATTGAATATATCCTTTCATACAATATGATAACTTGTCCTTTTTGCTTTGTATTGTTGACAATAATTGTAAATCTATATCTCCTCTTGCCATTTCTATAATTAATGCTCTTGCTGTCCTGCTTTCTGCAAATGATGGAAATGATTCTCCTGTCACTATACACATTCCTCTTGCACAAAATCCCATCTTTACTGTCTGCCCATCTTGCCTCATTCTACTTCTTGCTTGTCTATCTCCATAAAGTCCAAATAAGCTTTCAGCTACTGCATCCATCTTTTTACTTTCTGTTTGAGATTTACTTTGATAATAATCATCTATTGCAAATAATGTATCCTTTAATGTAAAAGCTTTTTTCTCAATACTGTTTACAGTATCCTTAAATCCACCTGGCAAATTATCTCTTTCAAAATTTCCAAAATGAGATAATATAAGAGCTGATAGTGAACTTTTTTGTGAGCCACTTTCGTCTGATATCCATGTAACAAATCCTAATGCTACATTCTTTTTCAAAAATATACTTCTTAATGGTGACAAATATGCAACTGCTATTAAAGGTATAGTTATCTCTTTTTTTGCAACATCTAATATTGATAATGATAATTCTATACATTCTTCCAAATCATATTGTTTATTAGTAAATTTATATCTTTCTAAACTTATTTCTGATAAGTCCACACTAATATCGCTATTTGTCCCTATTGTCCCTCCCTGATGTAAATATACAAGTTCACCATTAATTGTCCTAAAACCTGTATGTTCAAAAATTGTTTCTTTTGGTATATCCTTTGAAAGATAATGTAAAGCATCATATGCATATTCTTTATGATTAGCTTTAGGAGGATATATTCTTGGTTTCAAATCCCATTTAGGATTGTTTATCCATTTCATATTATCAAGTTCTCCATAATCTACTTTTATATCAGGAAGAGCTTTTTTATCTGTTAACACACTTTTAAGTTGTAAATATCCATTTGCTTCTCTTCCATCATCAATATATATTTTCTTAATTGGTAATGGTAGAAAATTTGCTATGTTTTTTATTTCTTCTTTGTTACCTTTAAGAACTTTTCTTTGCAATCCTGCATATCCAAAATTATATGACGTTTCTTCTAGTTTATTATTATATTCTGCATATTCATCTTGTTCTTCTACAATATCTAATGTTCCTTGCAATTTTTCAATTTCTTTAGGAGTCAAACTATCTATTAACACATTTTTCAACCTCCTTTCGATTTCTAGGTAGTGTAAACTAATTTTATATGATATTTAGTTACACCCCTGTATTTTCAATGTTTATATCACTTTTTTATACAAAAAAATGATACCCCCTCTTTTTATGGTATAATAGTTTTGAACAAACAACCAAATAACCATAAAGGAGTGGTGTATCATGTATACTATTTAGCTCATATTCAAGAGCTAAATAAACAAATTTTATTTTTATTCAAATTTATTGTTAAAAATATACCTTTAAACTTAGAAAAATCTAAAGATGATTCTTTGTTTTCTCCTAAATACAATAAATTAAAAGTTGATAAATTACCTTTGATTAAAGTTTCTGAAAAGAAAAATTACAAGCAACTTTTAAATCAATATCTTAAAGAACATGATAAGCCTTTGAAACCTATTAAATCTCGTATTAAAAATCCTGTTCCTAATGATGTTCACTGCCCTTGTTGTAATGCTCCTCACACATATATCTACGACAATACTGGTGGTCGTGGTCAATTTTTGTGCAAAGTTTGTGATACTCATTTTAATCGTCAAAATTATATTGATAATCCTCCTGAACTTTGTTGCCTCATTGTGGTAAAGCCTTAGAACTTAAGAAAAAATGTAAATTATTTAATATTCATAAATGTACTAATCCTAATTGTTCTTATTATCAAAATTCTCTCAATTCTTTATCTAATGACAATTTAGCTGAGTATCCGGCTAAATCTGAAAAATTTAAACTGCATTACATATATCGTGAATTTAAACTTGACTTTTTTAAGGTTGATTTATATTCTTTACCTAAAAATGCCTCTAGTCTCCAATTTTGTAAGTTTTCTCCTCATGTTATGGGCTTATGTCTTACTTATCTTGTTAATTGTGGACTTTCTACTCGTAAAACTAGAGATGTTATGCGTGAAGTTCATGTTATTAAAATCTCTCATGCTCAAATTGCTAATTATGCTGCTACTACTGCATATTGTGTCAAGCCTTTTGTTGATTCTTTTGATTACAAACCAACTAACTACTTAGCTGCTGATGGCTATACTGCTTACAAGCTAGCTGAGCAACAATTTGCTTTACATGGTATGCATTTTGATGTTACTCAAGTTATTGGCTTAACTAATGATGACCCCATCTATACTGAGTATCGTTGGCTTAAACAAATTATTGAAAGACTTAATCGTACTTTTAAATTTTCTTACAAAGTTACTAATCGGTTATGGCTCTGATGATAGTGCTAATACTCATTTATGCCTATTTGTTGCTTATTACAACTTTTTAATACCACATTCTTACACCTACTGAAAACCATTAAATGAAGTGCCAGAACTAGAAAAAGCTGAACTTATGCCTGCTAAATGGCAAATATTAATTGAACTTTCTCAGCAATTAATCATCAAACAACAAAAAACTTGATTTACTGCAACTTCATACTTTACCTTACTTCGGCTTAACCAACTTAAAACGTATTTGTAAATCTTTGTCAAATGCATTTATACCTTGCAAGTGACCACTTGACAAAACATTTACAAATATTGTTAAAATTGTTTAGTCTGAAGTATTATTTATCATGCTTTTTTGTATATTTTTAACTTTTCAATGTGCTTTTTTACTTTTTCTTGATAGTTTTTTCATATTCCAATTTTTTATAGATTACTTTACACTATCTTTTATTTTATTTGCGGTTGGCTACCACATCTATTATATCAAAAAGGAGGATTTTTTCTACTCATAGCTAGAAGCTTTTAGAACCCCGTGTATAACACGGGGTTTTCATAAGCCCAAAAATATTAGCACTAAACTATAAAAATTTAGTGCTAATAAATAAAATTTTTTAAGACATTTTCAAAAATGATTGACATTTGTTTTTTATAAATCTCTAATCATATCTATCTCCTATCATATTCTAGTTTCTAAATATTATTTGTGGCAATATGCTATCCTTTTTCTTCGATTACAATCTATTTATAATCCTCACTACTAATAACTTCAATTCCATTTTTTATTAAAAGTTCTGCTAGTATACCATTTCCTTGTATTAATTTACCATCAAAATTTCCACTATATATTTTTCCTGTCCCACAAGATGGACTTCTTGCTTGAAGTATAGCTTTTTTTATATTTAATTTTTTTGCAAATTCTAATACTTCTTTTGCACCTTTTTCAAAATTTTCTGTTACATTGTTGTTTTTCTCATCTATAACATATTTTTTTCCATCAACTATTTTAATTTCAGCAGGATTTCTTGGTGTTTGTAATCCACCTAATTGTTCAGGGCATATTGGTATTGCTTTTCCTTCTTTTACAAGATTAAAAACTTTTTCATTATAATTATTTCCACCACTATATTTACAATTTATACCTGCTAAACATGCACTTACTAAAATCATTTACATTAATCCTCTTTCTATTAATTTAGGTATGACATGTTCTCCTAAAATACTACCTACTTTTATACCTTTTTCCTTATAATTTTTATCAATCCAAATTGCCTCTTTTATTTCATTATTACATTTTATTTCTCCGTCTATTTGTGCAATGTAGGTTTGCACATGAATTGGCTCATTTGAAAAACAAGCTATGTCATCATATCCACCAAGAAATTCTACTTTAATCAAATCTACTGTCAATTCTTCATGTAACTCTCTTTTTAATGTTTCAAAATCTGTTTCTTTCTCTTTTCTTTTTCCTCCTGGAATTATACATTCCTCTCTGTTATTCTTTTTCCTTTGTACTAATATTTGCTTATCTTTTAAAATTACTCCGCCAACTTTATCTATCATTCATCTCACTTCCTACTTTACTAAATTTATATCTCCTTTTATGACAATTGGAGAAAATCCTGAAATTTCATCATACAACATTCCTTCAGGAATATCATTATATAAATATATTTTTTTACCTTTCATAAATGCTTCATATATTTCAATAAAAGTCGCTCCTCCAATATAGTTTTTCTTACCATTTTTATCAAAATTTAAAGTTAATACAGCATCCATTGTTGCAATTCTTTCTTCACTCATTTTAAACATTCTTGCTTTAAACTCACTATGAGCTTTTTTTCCTAAATTCCAACTTTTCTTTTCTGCATCAGGTTAATAATATGAATTTGGTAATTCAACTACATGTCCATTCTCCTCTAGTTTTTCTTTTATTGGTGCAATATCCTTATAAAATGCTTTACTACATATAATTAATATTTTCATTTCAATCATTCCCTTTCATTCTTATTTACGGTTCATTATATCATACTTTCTTTAAATTGTCTCTGTTTTACAGGTTTAAAAATACCACAAGGGCAAGTTTTTTTCTTCCTACTTTAAGAAATTGTACTGTATTATCCTCCTTTCCACCTTGCTTCCATATTGGCATCTTTTTTCTAATTTTATCAATATAACCAATAATTACTTCTTTTTCTGTTTCTGGTGGATTTTTAATTTTTTGTTTTTTGTTTTACTAGTTCTTCGAAGCTTTTCCATTGTTCTGGTTTTTCTTTGTATGTTTTATATATTGTTCTGTCATAGTAATAGAATGTTCCGTTGTTTTCTACTACTAGTCCTCCTACTATGTTTTTTCCTTTTTTGTTTTCGTCTGTTATATATTGTTGTAGTGCGTTTGATTTTATTTCGTTGTCTTTTTCGTTGTATCCTTTTCCTGCTTTTGTGTCAAATATTCCTATTCTTCCGTCTTTGAATTGTATTAGAAAGTCTGGTTGGAATGCTGTTCCATCTTCTTTTGCTATTCCGAAGTTGGTGTTCATGTGTTCTGATCCGTTTTTCCAAAAGTATTCTATGCTGTTTTCGTGTTTGTCTAGATATTCTATGAATTCTAGTTCTAGTTTGTCTGCTTTTCCTTCTTTTGTTTCTACATATAGTGGTTGGTGTATTGATAGTTTTGATTCTATTTTTATGTTTGTGTTTGGGTTGTAATTTTTGTCAAATGGTATGTGCCATTCTTCGTTTATTTCGTATTTTTCTTTTTGGTCTACTTCATATTCGTGTATTGGCTTGTAGTTTTGTGTTGCTGTGCTTATTATTTTTCCGAATGTTTCGTTGTTGTTTACTACTATGTTTTGTATTAGTATTATTCCTTTGTTTTGTGGTCTTATATATAGATATTTTCCGAATGTGCTTATTATTGCTGTTTTTACTGTTGGTATTGATCTTACTGGTGCGAATCCGTTTAAGTTGTTTTTTATTACTTTTTCGAAGTCGTTTTGTAAGTCGTCATCACTCATTATTATGTCTACCAAATTTTCTTGTTCTTTTATTTCTATTTCTTCGTCTACTTTTTCTGATTCTATGTGTACGTCACTTAGTATTGAGTCTTTTTTTCTGTATTCAAAGTTTATTCCTGCTTCTTTCATTTTTTCTTTGTTTGTTATTGTGTCTTGTATTGGGATATTTTCTTTTTCTGGTATGTTGAAGTGTTTGCAAAATTCTCTTTCATATACTTTGTAAAATGAGCTTGTGATGTCTCCATAGTCTGTTCTTTTTTTGTAGTATGATTTTAGTGTCATTATTTGTTTCTTTTCTGTTGTTGTTTCTTCGTTCTTTTTTGTTTGGTTTTCTTCATTGCTTTCTTCATTGTTGTTTTTTTGGTTTTCGTTTGTTGCGTTTTCTTTTTCGTTGTTTTGTGTTGTGTTTGTTTGTGTGTTTTCTTCTTTTTTTATTTGGTTTTCTATTATGTTTTTTATTGCTTGTTCATATTCTAGTTCTAGTGATATTTGTGTGTATTCGCTATTTTGGTTTTCTATTTGTTGTGCATTTTGTTTGTTTATTGGGTTTTCTGTGTTTTCTGTGTTTGATGTGCTTTCTATGATTGATCCACTTTCTATGGTTGACGCATTTTCTATGTTTAGTATATTTAGTTGGTCTTGTGTGCTTTGTGCGTTTATTGCTATTTTTATGTCTGGTTTGTATTCTTCTTTTACTTTTGAGTTATATGTTTTTATTATGTTTGGGTTGTATATTTCTTTTTTTATGGCTATTGATTGTATGTTTGAGTATACGTATGATCTGTTTAGTGCTTCGTCTGTGTAGTGTTTGGCTTCTGGCATTCTTAGTATTCTTCCTACTGTTTGTATTTCAAATACTATGCTGTTGACTTCTCTGAATTTTAATAGTATTTGTGCCCTTGGACAGTCCCATCCTGTGTCTATTGCCATTTTGAATATTAAGTATTCTACTTTGCTGTCGTTTGTGTTTAGTTCTTCGTAACTGTTGTTTATTTTGTCGTCGTTTAGCCAGATTGCTAGTTTTCCGTTTTCTGTTGTTATTCCTTTATTTTTTAGAAATTTTTCTACTGCTGCTCTTTTTTCTTCTCCATAGTTTGAGTTTGGTATTTGTATTAGTGTTAGTGGGGTTATTAGATTTTTTGTTTCTCCTTCGTTGTATAGTTTTTGGTATCTTTTTTTTAGTTCTTCTTCTTTGTAGTAGGCTGATTCTAATACTAGTGATTCTGAACTTTTTTCGTTTTCTTCTTTTTCTATTGCTTCTGCTATTTTGTCATTTATTATTATTTCTTTTTTTATCATTCCTTCGTTTATTACGTCTGTTGGTTCTACATATACTCTTGCGTTGATGTTTTCTGAGTTGAATACTGGTGTTGCACTCATTTCTATTGTTAGGTTTGGTGCTATTATTTCGTCTCTTATTTCTTTTGCTCTTTTTGTTGTTGCACTTGAGTGACTTTCGTCTATTATTAGTATTATTTTTCTGTTTTCTCTTGTGTTTTTTAGTATTGTTGGGAAATTGTTTTGTTCCCAGTCTTTCATTAGCGTGTTATTGAATTCTTTTGTTTTTTTGTCTTTTTTTCTTATTTTTTCCCAGTTTACAAATACTATTTCATTTTGATTTATTATGTCTCTTGAGCCGAAAAATTCGTTTTCTAATAGACTGCATTCTATTGTGTCTCCTATTTCTTTTTTTACACTTTTATGACTTTGTACTTGTAATTCTCCTTTTCCTATGCTTATCCATAGAAAGCATATGTCTTCTTTTGTTTCTTTTGTTAGCTCGTGTATGTATCTTGCTATTGTGATTGTTTTTCCGCTTCCTGTTGGTGATTGAAATATTATTGTTTCGTTTTTTTGTGTTTTTAGAAACATTTCTGTGAATTGCATTAGCTGGTCTATTGCGTTTTGTTGGTAATTTTTTAGCTCTTTCATCTTTTTTTCCTTCCTTTTTTATTTTTTTGAGTTGATTTTTTTGGTTTCTTTTTGTTTATTGCTTTTTTTGTTGTTCTCTTTTTTATTTTGTTTTTTCTTGTTTTTTAGATTTGGTTATCTTGGTTTTTAATTCTTTGCTGTGTTATTTTTTATTTTTCGTTGCTTATTTTTGATGTTTTTTTGTATTTGTCGTATATTTTTTGTGGTATTGCTTCTATTTTGTAATTTTTTATTTCTTTTAGTTCTTGTTCTTCTATTTCGTTTCCTAGTGTGAATATATATAGTTTTTTCTTTTCTTTTATTTGTTTTACTTTTTCTATAAATTCTTTATATTGTGTTTGGATTGTGTCAAAGTATATACATGTGTATTTGTTTTTTTGTTTGTTCGTGTATATTGCGTATTGGTCATTTTTTTCTATTTGTTCATGTGTGTTTTCTTTTATGCATATCATTGGTATGCTTTTTTCTGTTAGGTCATAATATATTTGGTCTTTTGTTCCTTCGTTTTTTATGAAGTCTGTTTTGTAGTATCTTAGTGTTTCTTTGTTTCCTTCTGAGTATTTTGTTCCGTCTTCTCTTTTTCCTGTTATTATTGTTTTTATTCTTGGGTATGTTACTTTTTCACATATTTGGTTTTCGTTGTTTGTGCATATTATGAATTTTCTTTTTCCGTTGTCTGCTTGGTTTAGTTCTATTACTGCTTGTGCTGTTGTTCCTGATCCTGCAAAAAAGTCTAAGATTGTGGCGTCCTTATTGTTTTTTAATGATATTAGTAGTTTTAATAGTCCTACGTTTTTTGGGTTGTCAAATATTTTTTCTTTTGTGTTGAACATTTTCTTTAGTGCTGTTCCTGCTGATGTTGTTTTTACGTCTATTTCATAGTTTTTTACTTTTTGGTTGTTTATGATCGCTGTGTATTTTTTGTTTACTATCATACTTTTTAGTCTTATTGTTGTGCTGTAGTTTTTTTCGTATATTTTGTTTTCTTTGATTTCTAATTTGTTACTGTAAAATAGTTCTTCGAATTTGGCTTTTGTGTATGTGTTTTGTACTAGTTTTCCTTTATTGTATGAGTAATATCTTGTGTATCCTTGTTCTGTTAGTTCTTGGTTTATGTCGTTTATGCTTTTTTCTGTTTTTATTTTTATGTCGTTTGTTTCTGGGTTGTAATATACTGTGTAGTTTTTTTCTGATTCTATGTCTTCTACTGGTTTGTTGTATTTGTTTTCTCCTACTAGTACTCTTTTTCCTCCTTTTTGTACATAGTTTTCGTTTTCGTCTTTTATTAAGTCTTTTTCACTTTTTGGTATGTTTTCTATGAAGTATGATTCGTTTTTGTTTTTTGCGTATATTAGACAGTATTCGTTACTTCCTGATATAAATTTTGAGTTTTTTCTTCCTTTTGGATTGTTTTCTACTGATAGCATTGATATGAAGTTTTTTTCTCCAAATACTTTGTCACATAATAGTTTTAGCTGTGCGAATTCGTTGTCGTCTATTGATATGAATATTACTCCGTCTTTTTTTAATAGGTTTCTTGCTATTTTTAGTCTTTTGTACATAAAGTTTAACCATTTGCTGTGTCTGTATCCGTCTTCTTCGTCTATGAATTTGTCGTTATATATGAAGTCGTTTTTTCCTGTGTTGTATGGTGGGTCTATGTATATTATGTCTATTGCTTCTTCGTGTGTGTAGTTTAGTGCTTCTAATGCATGGAAATTGTCTCCTTCTATTAGTATGTTGTTTTCTCCTTCATTTTCTATTTTTTTGTTTTCTATTTCTTTTAGTATTGGTATGTTTTTGTTGCATTCTTCTATTATTTTTTCTGGTTCTTTTTCTTTGTCCCATAGTAGTCCGTATTTGCCGTTGTTTGTTTCATTTATGTTTTTTATGTATTCTATTAGTTCTTCTTTTGACATTTCTTCAAAATTCATTTCTTTTCCTTCCTTTTTTCATTTTTTTGTTTCTTGTTTGTTTTTTTATTATGTTTTTTTGTTTTGTACACTATTTTTCTTGTTTTGCTTTATGTTTTTTTATCTTTTTTGTTGTTTTTTGCTATTTTATTTCGTATTCTTTTATTATTTTTCCGTCTACATTTTTTAGTATTATTTTGTTTTCTTCTAGTATTATATAGCTGTGTTCTGTGTTGCATTTTGGTAGTGATATTGATCCTGGGTTTGCGAAGATGTATCCTTCTTTTTCTTCTATAAAGCCTTGATGTGTGTGTCCGTATATCATTATTTCAAATTCTTCATACGGGATCTTTTCTATGTTGTATTTATGTCCATGTGTGAAGTAGATCTTTTTTCCGTTTATTTCTTTTAGTACATAGTCGTGAAATTGGAATTCTGATATCATTTCATCTACTTCTGCGTCACAGTTTCCTCTTATTACTGTTAGTTTTTCTTTCATTGAGTTTAGTATTTTTGCTACTTTCATTGGTTCGTATTCTTGGCTTAGTTCGTTTCTTGGCCCATGGTAGTATAAGTCTCCTAATATTATTATTTCTTCTGGTTTTTCTTTTTCTTCTATTTCTTTTATTTTTTCTGCATAGTATCCTGAGCCATGTATATCTGATATTATTAATACTTTCATTTTTTATCTTTCCTTTCTTACTTTTCTTTGTGTTTTCTTTTTCTTTTTTTCTTTGTTTTTATTTTTTTCTTTTATTTTATATGACTTTTTGGTTTTTGGCAATACTTTTGGTTTTTATTTAAAAGTATTTTTTGTTTAGTTTTTCCAAATAGAATTTACTTTTTCGATCGACTGTGTTTTTTGTTTTTTTATATCATTGGTGGTAATATTTTTTACTTGAGTTAGTTACACTGTACGAGATTTTTTTAGAAAATTTTGTGTGAAATAATTAATGGAACGCTTAAGCTATATTTGGATTTGTGAAATATTGCTTGCGTTCCTTTTTTGATTTTTATAATTTTATTTTTAATGTTTTTTAGTTTTTTATTTACTTTTTTTATGTTGTTTCCTTTTTTAGTTTATTGCTGTTCCGTTTACATATAGTGTGTATCCATTAAAGTCTATGTTGCTGTAAGTTGTGTCTTCGTCTTCTAGTGATGTTACATAAGAGTTTCCTGTTAGTTTTATTTTTGTGTTACTGTCTATTTTTATGTCTATTTGTTTTGCTGTTTGTTCTCCGTTTATTGTTCCTGTGTATTGGCTGTTTGTTAAGTTCATTTTTAGTGTTGATATGTTGTCTATTTCTATGTTTCCTTCTAATGTTTGGTTTTCTGCGTTTAGTGTTAAGTTTCCTCCGTTTGTTCCTGTTGTTCCCCATTCTGTTGTTCCTTTGCTGCTTATTAATGTGTTGCTTCCGTAAGTTAGTTGGCAGTTTTTTAGGTTTATTATTGCGTCTGTGTTTGTTATGAAAAACATTGGTGCTGTTTTGTAATATTTTGAGTTTGCTTGGATACTTAAGTTTGAGTTTGTTGCTGTGAATGTTCCTGTTCCTTCTCCTGCGTCTCCTGACATTGATTGATATATCATTATTCCTGCTTGGTCTGTTTCTCCTCTGTTTCCTGTTCCACTTGCTGTTAGTGTTGAGTTTGTTACTGTTGCTGTGTTTTTTCCTTCTATTACTACCATTTGTGATCCGTTTGCTGTTCCTTCTGTGTTTTCTATGCTTATGTTTCCTGTTGAATATATTATTGGTGATCCGCTTCCGTTTGTTTCTAGTTTTGAGTTTTTGACTGTTACTGTTCCTTCTCCTCTATCTGTTGCTAGTGTTGCACAGCTTCCTCCTTGTGTTGTTATTTCTACATTTTCTGCTTCTATATATCCTCCATATGTTGCGTCTAGTCCTCTTGATGAACTGCTTCCTGTTGTGTTTATCTTTGAGTCATTTATATATATTTTTGAGTCTGTTCCTGTTGAAAATACTGCGTTACTTCCTTTTGCATTTGTTTCTATTGTTGCGTTTTTTATTGTTGCTGTTGAGTTTTGGGTGACTAGTATTCCTGAGTTTATTCCATAAAATTCTGAGTTTTCTGTGTTTGTGCTGTCTCCTCCTGTTTTTGATATTGTTGCTCCTTCTATTGTTGCGTTTCCTCCATTTTCTACTAATATTGCACTTTTGTCACTGTCTGTTGTTGTGTATTCTTCTTTTAGTGTTTCTGTTTCTCCTGTTATTGTTTTTTCTCCTGTTGCTTCTGCTGTTTGACTTGAATTGTTTATTTCTTGTGGCATCATTTGTGTGTTTTCTGTGTTGTTTGTTTTGTTTATTATGTTTTGTGCTATATATATTTGTCCTATTGTTAGTATTGTTGTTAATAGTATTGTTATTGCTATAAATATTATTTTTGTTTCTGTGCTTTTTAATGTTTCTTTTAGTGTTAGTTTATTGAATTTTGATAATGCTATATATGTTATTAATATTGCTATTGCTAGTCCTTCTATTCCTAGGATTATGATTTTATTTGTTTTTATTTTTGTTTGACTGTTTGGGTTTTGTGTTCCATTTTGTGCTTGGTTTGGTGGCGTTCCCATGTTGCTTGCGTTTGTGTTTCCTGTTGGCATTTCTGGTGGTGTTCCTGTGTTATTTGAGTTTGTGTCTCCTGTTGGTTTTTCTGGTGGGGTTTCCATGTTATTTGAGTTTCCTGGTGGCGTTCCTTGTGCTTGTTGTATTTCTCCTTTGTTTGTTGTTTGGTTTGAATTTGTTCCTTTCATGGTAAAATAACTGCATATTCCTAATGATATTATTATTGCTATCATTATAATATTTTTTAAACTTCTTTTCATATTTTTTCCTCCTTTTTATTTTTTGTTTAAGAACTTTTTATAAAATAATTTTGATATTGTTTAATTATGAATTTTTTTCGATTAGTTTTTTCGATTGCTCTTTTATATCTTTTTTGCTTTCTTTTTTGTTCTTGTTTTTATTTTATCTTAAAATATTAAAGGAATATTAAATGAGTACAATTTTTATAATAAATTTTTGTTCACGAACAAAGACACGGATTCTAAAATGTTCTAAATAGTGCAAATGTTATTATTGTCCGCTTTTGTTCTTTTTATATTTAGTTAAAGTGCATATATAATAGCTGCTTTGGGTTATTGGCTATTATGTATGCACTTTTGTTTGATTATTTTATATTAGTTGTTTTTATTAAATATGTTGTTAATTATTTTGTTTTTTGAGTGTTTTGTGTTTTTTTTAGTTTTATGGTGAATGTTGTGTATCCATTTATTGATTGTACTTCTATTTTTCCGTTATGGTTTGTTACTATGCTTTTTGCTATTGCTAGTCCTAGTCCGTATCTGTTTGTGTTTCTGTTTCTTGATTCGTCTGCTCTATAAAATCTTTCGAATATTTTTTCTTGCATTTCTTTTGGTATTTCTTTTCCTTTGTTTGTGACTTTTAAATTTATTTCGTTTTTTTCTTTTTGTAGTGTTACTTTTATTTCTCCTTCTTTTTCGCTATGTTTTATTGCATTGTCTAATAATATTGCTATTAGTTGTTTCATTTGCATTTTGTTACAGTTGAGTTTTATGTTTTCTTCTATGTTGTATGTTAGTTTTATTTTGTTCTCGTATATTAGGCTTTCGAATGTTAGTACTTCTCTTTCTATTATTTTTGATAAGTCTTCTGTGTTGTATTCTTCTTTTTGTGCTCCGTTTTCTAATTTTGCTAGATCTAATAAGTTTGATATTAGTTCATTCATTCTTTCTGATTCACTTTTTATGTTTTCTAACCATTTTGTTTCTTCTGGTTCATTTTCTAGTGCTTCTGCGTTTGCCATTATTACGGCTACTGGTGTTTTTAGTTCGTGTGATGCGTCTGTTATGAATTGTTTTTGTTTGTTAAATGTTTCTATTACTGGTTTTATTATCCAACTTGTTATTTTTGTTGATATTATTATTATTATCATTTCTAATATTATGAATATTATTATTGACATTCTTAGTAGTGATTGTAGTCTGTTTTTTGACATTTGATTGTCTATTATTGTTAGTGTGTTGTGTCCTTTAAATGAGTATGAATATTCTTCTATATATAAGTTTCCTACATATATTGTTTTTGCGTTTTCTTGGTTTAATATTTCTTGGGCTTTTTCTTTTATTTTGTTGTCTGATGTGGTTCCTTGTGTGTGATTTAATATTTCTATTACTTCTTTTTGGTCGTTGTAAATTATTGTGTATACTATTGCGTCCATAAATATTGGCTCTGTTTTGGTTTGCTCTTCTATTGGTTGTTCTTCTGTTTGTATATTTTGATTTTTGTCTATTGGTTCGTTAATTTGGATGTTTTGGTTTAGCTCTTTTTCTATTGTGTTTTCTTCTGTTTGTTTGTTTTTGTTTTGGTCTTCTTCTTTGTTTTTTTCTATGTTAAATTCTATGTTTTCGTTTCTTCTGTTTATTTTGTTTAGGTTGTTGTTTATTTCTGTTTTTTCGTGTTTATAGTCTTGATAGTTGAATATGCATAATATACTGATTAAAAATATTGTTAGTATACTGAATATTACTATGAATGTTTTTCTTTTTAGTTTTTCCATTTTTGGGTTCCTTTCTTTTTTAATTTCTGGCTTCTAGTTTATATCCTAGTCCTCTTATTGCTTTTATTTGTACTTCTGATCCTATTGATTTTAGTTTTTTTCTTATAAATGATATGTATGCTTCTAAGTTGTTTGATTCGCTTTCATTTTCTAGTCCCCATATTTTTTCGTATATTTGTTCTTTTGATATTACTTGATTTGGGTTTTTTATTAGATATTCTATTATTTGAAATTCTTTGCATATTATTTCTATTTCTTCGTTTGTTTTTGTGCAGTATAGTGTTGTTGTTTTTGTGTTTAGTCTTATGTCTCCTGCTTCTATGTAGTCTTTTTTTGTTTGGTTTTGGTTCATTCTTAGTTGTGCGTTTACTCTTGCTACTAGTTCTTCTACATGGAATGGTTTTGTTATGTAGTCGTTTGCTCCTGAATTGAATCCTGTTAGTTTGTCGTCTAGCATTGATTTTGCTGTTAACATTATTACTTTTGATTCTATTTTTTCTTTTCTTATTTGTTTTAGTATTTCAAATCCGTTTATTTTTGGTAGCATTACGTCTAGTATTATTAAGTCATATATGTTTGTTAGTGCGTTGTCTAGTCCTTCTTCTCCGTTTTTGTTTATATCTACTACATAGTTTTCTTTTTTTAGTCTGCTTGATATTACTTCTGCTATTTTTGGTTCGTCCTCTATTATTAATATTCTCATGTTTATCACTTTCCTTTCTAGTGTTTTTATTTTATCATATTTTTTTGCTTTTTTAAATATATTTTATTGATGGTTCTTTGGATTATTTTTGTACTTTTATTTTTTGTATTTTATGTATAGGTTGTTTTTTTGTCTTGATTTCAGAGATTTTAATCTTTTGTAAATAGATTTGTTTTGATAAATTATAATATTTATATTTATTTGATGATAACTTTTGGTGTTTGGTGGTGTTTTTGTGTTTATTAAGTGTTTTAGATTTTCTAAAAATTTTATTATTGTTTTTTTTATTTTGATTTTTATTTCTTGTTTTATGTATTCTTTTGCTCTTTCTTCTGATAATATTAATGATGATTCTAATTCGAATATTAATTCTGATAATAATAAGAGTTTTATTAAATGGGTTGATTTTAATGTTTGTTATGATGCTTTGAATGATACTTCTAAACTTGATATTTCTTCTCATTCTGAGAATTCTGAGATTAAATTTAATTGGATTGAACTTTTGTCTTTTCTTGCTTGTAAATATGGTGGTAATTTTAAGAATTATAAAAAGTCGGATTTGGATTTTGTTGTTTCTAAATTGAGTTCTGGGGTTTCTATGTCTGATTTGACTCGTGATTTTAAGTATTATGATTATTATTTTGAGTGTTATTCTGCTGTTCTTTCTAATTTTATTGGTGATTTTTCTGTTGAAAAAGAGCTTGAGGATGGTTCTCGTGCTTTTGTTAATTCTTATGGTTTGAAGGCTTTTTTGCCTATTGCTAGGGGTTATAGTTTTAGTCATTATGATGATTTTGGTAATTCTCGTTCTTATGGTTTTAAGAGGTCTCACCTTGGTAATGATTTGATGGGTAGTGTTGGTACTCCTATTGTTTCCGTAGAGTCTGGTGTTGTTGAGCATCTTGGTTGGAATCAGTATGGCGGTTGGCGTGTTGGTATTAGAAGTTTTGATGGTAAACGTTATTATTATTATGCTCATCTTAGAAAGAATCATCCTTATGCTAGGGATTTGAAGGAGGGGGATTCTGTTAAGGCTGGTGATGTTATTGGTTATCTTGGTATGACTGGTTATAGCTTGAAGGAGAATGTTAATAATATTAATGTTCCTCATCTTCATTTTGGTTTGCAACTTATTTTTGATGATTCTCAAGTTGATAGTCCTAATGAGATTTGGATTGATGTTTATAATATTGTTGAGTTTTTGAAGAAAAATCAGTCTTCTGTTTTTGTTGCTTTTCCTGATTCTAGAGATTATTCTAGAAAATTTGGTTTTAGTGATACTTTTTTAGAATGATTGTTTAGATTGTTCTTTAGAGTATTACTTTTTTCCTAATGTTATTATTATGCTTTTGCTTATTTTTTTTCTTATTATTTTTAGTGTTACTTGTTCTCCTGGTTTTTTTGTGTAAATGTATTCTCTTAGATCGTTCATTGTGTTTAGTTCTTTTTCGTCTATTGATACTATTATGTCTTTTTCTTCTAGTCCGCTTCCGTCTGCTGGTCCTTTTGGTGTTATTTGTGCTACATATATTCCTTTTTCGAATTTTATGTTTGTGTCTAGATATGGTATTACTTCTTTGTCATAGGCATATATTCCTATTGTTGGTTGTTCGTAGTTTCCTGTCTGTTCGTAAGATTCTATTATTGTTTTTACTACATTTATTGGTATTGCGAATCCTATTCCTTCTGCTGTTGATATTTTTACTGTGTTTATTCCTATTACTTCCCCATTTGGTGTTATTAATGGTCCTCCGCTGTTTCCTGGGTTTATTGTTGCATCTGTTTGGATTAGGTCTGACATGTATGTTTGCTTGTTTTCTTCTTCTATTTTTATGCTTCTGTTTTTTGCGCTTATTATTCCTGATGTTACTGTTCTTCTGAATTCGAATCCTATTGGATTTCCTATTGCATATACTGTTTCTCCTACTCGTATTTTGCTGGAGTCTCCTAGTTTTGCATAACTTAAATTTTTTGCTTCTATTTTTGTTATTGATAAGTCTAGGCTTTCGTCACTCCACATTACTTTTCCTTCGTAAGTTTGTCCATTTTCTAGTGTTATATAGCTTTTACTGTATTTTTCTCCTGTTACATGTGCATTGCTTAATATATATCCGTTTTCTGATATTATTATTCCTGTTCCTAGTCCTAGTTCTGCTTCGTTACTTGTTGATAGTATTGATTTTCCTGCGTTTTTTAGTTTTGAGATTCCTACTATACTTTTGGTTGTTTCTTCTATTATATCTGCTATTGTTTTGTTTTTTTCTTCTACTTTTTCCACAGTTTGTGCACTTTCTGTGGATTGTGTTTTTGTTGCTTCGTAATTTTCGCTTTTTATTTCTATTTTGCTGTATGTTGTGTAAATATATATGCTTAATAGCCATAATATTCCTGTTATTATGGCTATTATTGTTATTTTCTTTTTGGTGTTTTTTCTTTTTATTCTTTTCATGGAAAACTCATCCCTTCTTATTTTTAGAGGTTTTTAGTTCAATATGTGTTTGCTTTTCTTTTTTGAACTATTTCTTTTTTAGTTTTTCCATTTTTTTCTTTTTTATTCTTTAGTGAACTGTTTCTTTTTTTAGTTTTTCATTTTTTTCTTTTTTATTTTTTTGTAAAGTATTTTTTAGTTTTTGTTTTTTCTTTTTTGTGAGGGTGTTTTTTGAGTCCGGCCACGAAAACACCTTAAGTTAAGTTTTTTAGTTCTTCGTATCTTTTTACTTTTTGTGTTGTTGTCTTTTTTAGTGGTTCTGTTGTTATTGTGATATTTTTTATTTTTTTGAATATTGGTAATTCTTGGTTTATTTTTTTGATTTCTTGCCATATTATTTCTTTGTATTCTTCTTCTGTTTTTTCTCCTATCATTTGTTTTATTGCGTCTTTGTCATATACTATTTTGGCACATAGCATTGTGTCTGTTGTGTCTTTGTCTCTTGAGTATACTAATGATTCTGCTATATATGGTATTTTGTTTATTAGAAATTCTATTTCTTGTGGGTATACATTTTTTCCGTTTTTTAGTACTATTATGTCTTTTTTTCTTCCTGTTATATATACAAATCCGTCTTTGTCTTTGTATCCGTAGTCTCCTGTGCTGAACCATCCGTCTTTTAGTACTTTTTTTGTTTCTTCTGGATTTTTATAGTATCCTAGCATTACACTTGGTCCTTTTACTGTTATTTCTCCTACTCCTTCGTTGTCTGGGTTTGCTATTTTTAGGTTTAGGTTTGCTAGTGCTAGTCCTATTGATCCTGGTCTTTTTTCTTTGTCTGTTTCTGCTGTTACTACTGGTGATGTTTCTGTTAGTCCATATCCTTGTACTAATGATATTCCTAAGTTGTTATATCCTATTATTGTTGCTTTGTTCATTGGTGCTGCTCCATATAGTACTACTCTTAGGTGTCCTCCAAAGTTGTCTAATATTTGCTTGAATACTATTTTTCTTATGTCTATTTTTGCTTTTAATAGTGTGTTTGATATTTTTGTCATTTTCTTTATTAGTCCTGTTTTTCCTTGTTCTTCTATTGCTTTTTGGATTTTTTTGTACATTGTTTCTAATACTAATGGTACTGCTACAAATACACTTACTTTGTATTCTTTTAGGTTTTGTTGTATGTGTTTTAGTCCGTCACAGAATGCTACTTGGCTTCCGCTGTAAAATCCGTATAGGAATGTTATTGTGCATTCAAATGTGTGGTGTATTGGTAAGAATGATAATAATACATCTGTTGGGTATAGTTTTACCCAACATGCTATGTTGCTTATGTTTGCACATATATTTGCTTGTGATAGCATTACTGCTTTTGGTTCGTTTGTTGTTCCTGAGGTGAATAACATTATTGACATTTTGTTTTCGTCTATTTCTATGTTGTCGTATTTTTGGTCTCCGTTTTTTATTTGGTTTCTTCCTTCTTCTAGTATTTCATTGAATGTTTTTATTCCTTTTTCTTGTATGTTGTCCATACATATTAGTGTTTTTAGGTTGCTGTTTTCTTTTTCTTGTACTTTTTTTATTGTTTCTAAGTATTTTTCGTCGAAGATTATTGCTTTTGCTTCACTTCTTTCTATTAGTCTTTGCATTTCTATGTCTGGTAGTGCTTTGTCTATTGGTACTATTACCATGTTACTGCATGTTGTTGCTAAATAGCTAATGCACCATTCATATCTGTTTTTTCCTACTACTACTATTCTTTCTCCCATTAGGTCTAAGTTTAATAGTCCTGTTCCAAATGCTTTTATGTCTTTTCCTACTTGTTCATATGTTTTTTCTATGTATTCTACATTTTTTGCTGTGTAGTCTTTTTTGTATTTGTATGCTATGTTTTGTGCATAATTTTTGCATGAGTATTCTACCATCTCTCTATAGTTTTTTACTTGTCTTGCTTTATATACTTTTCTGTTTTCGTTATCTCCCATTTTTATCTTCCTTTCTTGGTTGGCTTTGAGGCTTTTTTTAGCTTCTTTTTTATTTTTCTTATTTTGCTGGCTTTATTTTTATTTGTTTTGTTTGCTTTTGTGGTTTCTTGCCTTTCTTTTATTTTTTCTTATTTTACACTATTTTCTTTATTTATGCAATATTATTTTGGGTTATTAATGTTTAAGTATTGAATTTTTAAAAATATGGGCTGTAAAAAAGTTCAATAGAAAAATGAGATTGCGTTATGATTTTAACTCAATCTCATTTTTTGTTTTTTGCTTTGACTTTTTCTATTTTTATTAATTTATTTTTATAAAGTTTTATTTTACAGCTTCTATACTATGTATTGCTGTTTATTAGTCTTTTACAGTTTTTATTTAGTTTTCTATTTCGCCTAATATGATGTTGAATGTTGTGCCTTGGCCTGGTTCTGATTCGAATGTTATTTCTCCTCCGAAGTGTGCTTTTATTGTTGAGTATGACATGTATAGTCCTAGTCCTGTTCCGTTTTTTCCTTTTGTTGTTATCATTTCTGAGAATAGTTTTTGTTTTACTATTTCTGGTAGTCCTGGGCCATAGTCTTTTATTGATATTATTAAGTTGCCTTTTTTGTTTTTGTTAAATATGAAGTCTATTTTTTGTTCTGGTTTTCCGGCATAAGCTTGTATTGAGTTTGATATCATGTTGTTTATTACTTGTACTAGGCTGTTTATGTCTCCGTGTAATATTGTGTGTTCTGGGACTTTCATTATTACATTTAGGTATACTATGGCGTTTTTTAGTTCGTGTCTCATTAGTATGTTTACTCTTTTTACTAGTTCTTCGATGTCAAATGTGACATTGTCTGCTTCTGACATTACTACTGCTTGTCCTTTTACTGCTGTGATTATGTCTGACATGTATGCTGTGTATTCTTTTATTTTTATTGTCCAGCTGTTCATGTCTTTTGCTATGTCATGGTGGTCTTGTGATGTTACTTGTGGGTTGTCTATTGAGGCGTCATATTCTTTGATTAGGTCGTCTATTCCTTCTGTTGCTCCTGCTATTGACATTATTGGTGTTTTTAAGTTATGGGCTATTCCTCCTATTAGTTGTCCTAGTGATGCTAGTCGTTCACTTTCCATTAACATGCTTTGGTTTTCGTGTATTTGTTCTATGTTTTTGGCTGTTAGTTCTTGTATTTTGTTGTAGTAATATGATAGGTCGCTGAATTCGTCGTTTGATACTAGTGGTAATATTCTGTTTTTGTCTGAATTTTTTGTGTCTAGTATGTCTTTTAGACTGTTTGATATTCTTATTAAGTTGTTTGATATATTATGGGCCCATATATATAGGAATATTGAGTATGCTATTAGTACTAGTATTATTATTTGTACAAAGTATGTTAGTAAATTTAGGTCTACTACTGGGTATTTGAATCCTATATACCATGTTTGTCCGTTTGTGTCTTTTATGTCATATGTGTATAGTTGTTCGTCTACTCCAAAACTTTCGTATAGTATTCCGTTTGATTGGTTGTAAAAATAGTCTCTGTATTTTAGTACAAAGTCACTGATGCTTCCTGATGGGTTTGATACATATATGTTTTTGTCTCCTGGTGGTATTATGAAGTAATAGTGGCTTTCTGATTCTAGTGGTATACTTCCTAATATTGTTTTTAGGTTTTCCATGTTGACTTCTTCTGGTTGTATGTTTTTTGTTTTTATATATACTCGGTAATAGTTTGCTGTTGCAAATCCTTCTTGTTGTACTGCTTTTGAGTATCCTATTAGTGAGATTATTATTAATATTACTGCTATGAATGGTACCATTTGGAATAATAGGTTTTGTGAGTTTATTATTCTGTATCCTGTGTGCTTTTTGTATTTACTTGATACTTGGTAGGTTGTTAGTATTACATTGTATAAGTATTTTTGTGATCCTATTAATAAGATTATTGATAGAATTGATGCGAGTGCTATTATCATTAGTGTGAATCTCATTATGGCAAATGCTGATGCTAACATTATGAAGTTGAAGAATAGTCCTACTCCTATGAATAATGCTATTTGTACAAAGAATACTTTGTATGGGATGTTTATGCAGTCTTTTCTTACCTTTTGAATTTCTTCATATTCTATTTTTTCTTTTCGGTAATATTTGTTTAAGTATTTGTAAATGTTTTTCATTAGTATTGAAAATGAAAATAGGTGTATTGATATTCCTAATATATATGCTACTGTGTATTGTTGTATATGTGTTAAGACTTGTACGTCTCTTTGGAATGCAAAGTCTTCTGAGAGTGGTGGAAAATTTTGTACTAGTGGCATTATGAAATACATTAATACTACTGCTATTGCGTCTACTATTAGTACCATTAGTGTGAATTTCCATCTGAATTTTTTTACTTCTTTTGTGTCTTTTGCTTTTTTTGCCATTTGTGTCACTGTCCTTTCTTTTTTTTGTTTTTTTATAATAGCATTCTTTTATTGGCTTTTTTTGCTTTTTTATATAATTGTTTACTTTTATTGATTTTTTTGTTTTTTCTTTTTGTTTCTATTTTTATAGTGATTTTATTACTTTTATGACTTTTTTTATGTATTCTGTGTCTGTTTTATGCCATGATAGTTTTGCTTTTTCTAAGTCTTTTTGTGTTAAGTTTTGTGAGTATTTGTTTAAGTTTTGTCCTAATAGGTATTCTTTTGTGTATTCGTCAGTGTATTTGTTTATGTTGTTTTTGAATGTGTTTAAGTCGGTTTCTACTATATCACATCCTAGTCTATTTAGTAAAGTGGTTAGTTCTAAAATTGTTATTTCGTTGTTGTTTAATATGTGGTATATTGTGCGTCCTGCGTTTTGGCTGATTAGGTTGACTATCATTTTTGAACATTCTTCTACTGGACTGAATTCTAGTGATGTGTTGTAAAATTCTTTTGGTATCATTTTGCAGTCTAGTATTGATTTCATGGCTAATAAGAATACGTTTTGTGTGGCGTTTTGTTGGAATTTTCCGTCTTCATAGCGTGGCATTATGTTTCCTATACGGAATATTGCGGCGTTTAGTCTTTTATAGTTGCTTGCATATAGGACTGCTTTTTCTGCTTCAAATTTGCTGACTAAGTATGGGTTGTTTTCGAATTCTTGCTCAAAGTATAGTGTGTTTTCGTTAAATGTTATGTCTTTTGTTCTGCTTCCTTTGAATCCTGCTATTGATAGTGTTGAGATATGTGCTAGTGAGATTGAGGATCCACAAAAGTCTATTAAGTATATTACACTTTTTACATTGTCTTTTCTGATTTGGTCTGGTTTTGCAAAGTGTCTTACATTTGCTGCGGAGTTGATTACTGTTGTTACTTCACTTTTTAGTTGCTCGTAACTTTTTTGGTCGAGTCCTAGTAATTCTTTTGTGACGTCTCCGTTAAATATGGTGACTTTTTTTTCTATTAGTTTTATTAGTTTTGGGTCTGAGTTATAATAGTATTCCATCATTTTTTCTAGTCTCTTTTTTCCGTTTGCATTTATTTTGTTTCTTATTATACAGTCTATTTTTTTGACTTTTTCGTTTAATAGCAAATCTCGTAATATGTGTATCCCTAAGAATCCCGTTACTCCTGTTAATAGTACTGTTGTCATATCAAATTGCCTTACTTGGTTTGTTATTTTACATGATGATAGGTTTGCTAAGTTTGGTTTTATGTCTGATGATGATTGGTTACTGTCTATGAATTTTGCTAGATCTTTTATGTTTGGGTTGTTGTATATGTCTTGTATTTCTAGGTTGTATTTGTCTAGTGCTGTGTATACATTTGTTAGGTCTAGTGAGTCAATTCCTAGGTCGTCTATGAAGTCGTCATTTATTGATATTGTGTCTATTGCTACAAATTTTTTTATGACTTTGTATATGTCTTTTTCTGTTTTGGTTCTTGGGTGTTCTACTCGATTTTTTGATTCTGACATATATTCTTCTGCTATTTTTTTTAGTTTTTTGCGGTCTATTTTTCCTGATGAGTTGCGTGGAAATTCTGGTATTTCTATGATTTTTTTTGGTTTCATATAAAATGATATGTTGTTGTTTATGTAGTTTCTTATACTGTACATTGATATGTTTGTTTCGTGACTTACTATAAATAGTATTATGACTTTTGTGTTTTTAAATGGTATGGCTATTGGATATGTGTCAAAGTCGTTTCCTAGTAGTGTTTGTATCTTTTTTTCAACTTCGTTTAATGCTACTAAATATCCTCCGTTTACTTTTACTACGTCGTCGTCTCTTCCTATAAATTCTATTTCTCCTGTTGTTGATAATTTTACAATGTCTCCTGTTTTGTATGCTTTTACATTTTCTTGTGTTATTGGGTTATAGATAGTTACAAATTTGTTTTCTGTTTGTTTTGGTAAATTTAAGTATCCTTTTGCTATATTTTTTATTGATGTTTTGTCTTCATATATTATTAGTTCTCCTTCTGTGTTTGGTGGTAAAAATTCTAGGTCTGAGTTTACTACTGCTAATCGTGATCCGTAAATTGGTCTGCCTATTGTGTTTGTGTTGCTTTTTGCGTCTTCTTTGCTGATTTGTTTACATGTTGTGAACATTGTTGTTTCTGTGGGTCCATATAAGTTTAATATTTTTAGTTCTGGATATTTTTTTATTAGGTTTTGGACAAGGTATGGTTTTAGTGATTCTCCTCCTGATCCTAATATTCGTAAACTTGTTAAGTTGTATTTTCCTGTTTTTTCTTGGTATGCTATTTGTTCTATCCATTTTGGTATTAAGAATGATCGTGTGACGTGGTGGTGTTCTATTAGATGTAATACTTTTTCTGGGTTTAGTTCGTCTTCTTTTTTTACAAGTAGTAGTGTTGCTCCAAATAGTAGTGCTGTGTATATGTCTATTCCTGAGGCGTCAAATGAGTATTTTAGTAGTGACATGCATACATCTTCGTGGCTTGCTTTTAGTGTGTTGTCTTTTTCTATTGATTTTATTAGGTTTACTATGTTTGTGTGTTTTACCATTGTTCCTTTTGGGTTTCCTGTTGAGCCTGATGTGTATATTATATATGCGACTGATTCTGGCAAAATGCTTGATGTGTCTAGTTGGACTTTTGGTGTTTTTTCAATGGTGTCTACTGTGAATATTGTGCTATTTATGTTTTTTAGTGTTTCTTTGTGTGTGCTGTCTGTTAGAATGCAAAATGGGTTGCAGTCTTTTAATATGTATTCTATTCTGCTTGTGTTTTCGTTTGGTAATATTGGTACATAACATGATCCTGCTTTTAGTACTGCTAGTATTGAGATTATCATGTTTAATGATTTGTCAAAAAATAGTACAATTGGTTTTCCTTTTGGTAATTTATTGTTTATTAAAAATTTTGCTAAGTTGGTTGATTTTTGGTCTAATTCTGAGTATGTTAGTGTTTCTTCTCCACATATTAATGCTGTTTGTGTTGGATTTTTTTCTACTATTTTTTTGAATATGTTTACCACTGTGTCGTCTGTTTGTATGTTTCCACTGTTGTTGAATTTTTTTATTATTTCTACGGCTTCTTCTGGTAGGACATTTAGTTTTGATATGTTTTGTGTTCCTGATAATATTTGTTTTATTAGGTGTTTTATTATTTCGTTCATTTGGTTTATTTCTTTTTGTGTGAAACATGATGTCCAGTAGTCAAAGCTTAGGAGTTTGTCATGGTTTAATACTGTTAGGTGTATTGTTAGTGGGTTGTTTTGTTCTCCTAAGAAACACCATTCACAGTGTCCTTTGTCTCCGTCTGGCAATGTGTCGTGTAATTCGTTTATTTGGTAAGAGAATCCTACTTCGAATAATGAGTCTGTTTTGTTTGTGTTTTTGTGGTATAAATGTTGTATTTGTTGGCATGGGAAGTTTGCGTGTTTAAATAAGGCCAAATTTGTTGTGTTAATATTTCGGCATAAAGATAAAAAATCATTATTGTTAATTGGATTTATTAGTAGTGGTAGGTTACATATATATAATCCTGTTGATTGAAATTCATTAACTCTTTTTTGTCTGTTTAAAAATGGTGTTCCAAATACCATGTTTTTTGAGTTATAAATTTTAGAAAAGTATATAGATAGAATTGCTAAGAAAAATGCGTATTCTGAAATAGAATTGGATTGACAAAAAGAGTCAATGTCCTTAGCTAATGTTGATGGTATTAAATGTTCTGAACGAATTGCGTCTTTTTGGAACATGTCGTCATTGTGAAATAGGCGCGTTGTGCCTAGGTTTGAAACGTATTTGTTCCAAAATGCGTAGTCTGTTTTGTATTTTGAAGATGTTAAATAGTCTTGCTCTCTTTTTATTAGGCTTGTGTAACTTGGTTTTGTGTAGTTGTCTAATGTTTCGCCTGAAAGCAATTTTGAGTAAATTTCTTTGATTTGTTCTGCGACTTGTGTCATTCCCCATCCGTCTGCTATGATGTGGTGTGATTTGTAAAATACATATGTGTGTGTTGGTGTGAATACAAGCCCAAATGCAAATAGTTGGACTAGTGATAGTTCGAAATTTTTATAGAACTCCTTTATTGGAGATATGTTTTCGTTGTTTATTTTATGTATGTTTATTATTGGTTTTTCTGGGTCGGCAAAGAATTGACTGTATGATCCGTCCTTGTTTCTTTTAAAGTGAATGTGAAATGAGTCATTCCTTTCTATTATTGTTTCTATTGTTTTCTTAAGTATTTTTGTGTCAAGTACACTGTTTAGTTTCATTACTGATAGTATGTGACTTACACTGCTGCATTTGTTGTTGACTTGGTCCATTTGTAATATATTCTTTTGTGGGTTTGTTAATTCATAAATTTTAAAAACTTCTTTTTTCTTCATTTTTTATTCACCTTTACAAAAACATTATAATTAAATTATACCAAATTTTGTGAATTTTGCAAAGTTTTTTGTTGAATTTTTTATGAGTTTTTATAAATTAGTTGAAAATAAGAAGTTTTTTGTTGAATTTTTTATGAGTTTTTATAAATTAGTTGAAAATAAGAAGTTTTTCGACAATTTTCGTAAGATTATATTGTTTTTTTATGCTATAATTAAGTTACTTAGTTTGTTTATATTTTTTTCTTCTTCATAAAGTGGGCTTTTTTAATGGCCTGCTATTTTTTTGTGTTTGTTCTTTTTTTATGGTCTGTTTTTATTTTTTTTATTAAGTTTTTAAAATCTCTTGCATTTATTTATTTTTATCAATATAATATATATAATTTATAAACAAGGAGGATGTTTGGATGAGAATTGGTACACCACAAAATGTTGAGAATACTGAAAATCGTCAATATAAAATTATTGCTGTTGATGATGAACAGGGTATTGTTGATTCTTTGTCTATTTTTTTAAAAAGGACTGGCTATCAGTTTACTGGAGTTACTGATCCTATGGAGGCTATTGAGAGGGTTAGAAATGAGCATTTTGATTTGATGATTTTGGATTTTATTATGACTCCTTTTCATGGTGATCAGGTTGTTGAGGAAATTCGTAAATTTAATAAGGATTTATATATTTTGTTGCTTACTGGTCATAAGGATTTGGCTCCTCCTTTGGAGACTATTAAGAGATTGGATATTCAGGGTTATTGCGAGAAAAGTGATAAATTTGATCAGTTGTTATTGCTAATTGAGTCTGGTATTAAGTCTATTAAACAAATGAATGAGATTAAACATATTAATGATAAATTAACTGATACTTATGATAAGCTTGAACAGGCTTATTTAGATAGTATTCAGACTCTTCGTTATACCGTTGAGGCTAAGGATATTTATACTAGGGGTCATTCTGATAGGGTTTCTGAATATTCTGTTTTGATTGGTGAAAAGTTGGGTTTGCCTGAGTCTGATATTAGGACTTTGAGAATTGGTGGTTTGTTCCATGATATTGGTAAGATTGGTGTTCCTGATAGTATTTTGCAAAAAGATTCTAAACTTACTGATGATGAGTATTCTCAAATTAAACAACATCCTAATATTGGTGTTCATATTTTGTCTCATGCTGCTATTTTTCAGGATATTTTGCCTATTGTTGAACATCATCATGAAAAGTTTGATGGTTCTGGTTATCCTGGTAAATTGGCTGGTGAGCAAATTCCTTTTTTGGCTAGGATTGCGGCTGTCGCTGATAGTTTTGATGCTATGACTTCTCGTCGTTCTTATCGTGATTCTCTTCCTTTAGAGACTGTTATTTCTGAGTTTGAGCGTTGTCGTGGTTCTCAGTTTGATCCTGAGTTGGATGATTTGTTTTTGGATATTTTGCGTAATGATTTTGATTCTATTAAGGAGATTATGGAGAAGTATAAATAGTAAATTTTAGTTTAGATACGTTGTGAAAGTTTGTAAAGAACTTTTCTATAATATAAAAAAACTCACATCTTTAACTTGGCGAGTTAGGTGTGAGTTTTTTTACTAATTTCGGCAAAACCACGTTTGTGGGTTTGTCTTTTTTTATTATACTTTAATATATTACTAAAGTTAATAATTTATGAAATTTTTGAATTTACTATATCTTATACTTTCATTGATAGTCCTACTTTTTGTCTTTCTATGTCTATTTTTATTACTTTTACTTTTACTATGTCTCCTACTGATACTATTTCAGATGGATTTTTTATGAATTTGTCACTCATTTCTGAAATATGTACTAGCCCGTCGTGTTTTACTCCTATGTCTATAAATGCTCCAAAGTCTATTACGTTTCTTACTGTTCCTGTTAGTATCATTCCTTCTTTTAAGTCTTCTAATTTTAAGACATCTGAACGTAAAATTGGTTTTGGCATGTCTTCTCTTGGGTCTCTTCCTGGTTTTGATAGTTCTGATATTATATCTGCTAGTGTCATTTCTCCTATTTCTAGTTCTTTGGCTGTTTGGGCTATGTCTACTGATTTTAGTTTTTGTCTTAATTCATCTATTTTTTCTTTGTTTTTTAAGTCTGTTTTGTTGAATCCTAAGTTTGCTAATAATTTTTTTGTTGCTTCATAACTTTCTGGGTGTACTGCTGTTATTTCTAATGGGTTGTCTCCATCAAATATTCTTAAAAATCCTGCACATTGTTCAAATGCTACTTTTCCTAATTTTGGTACTTTTAATAGTTCTTTTCTGTTTTTTAGTTTTCCGTTTTCGTCTCTATATTTTACAATGTTTTTTGCTATTGTTCCATTTATTCCTGATACATAAGATAATAGTGATGGTGTTGCTGTGTTTACATCTACTCCTACTTTGTTTACACTGTCTTCTACTACGCCTGTAAGGCTTTCTGCTAATTTTTTTTGGTTTACATCGTGTTGATATTGTCCTACTCCTATTGCTTTTGGGTCTATTTTTACTAGTTCTGCTAGGGGGTCTTGTAGTCTTCTTGCTATTGATATTGCTCCTCTTATTGATACATTTATGTCTGGATATTCTTCTGTTGCTAGTTTTGATGCTGAGTATACTGATGCTCCTGCTTCACTTACTATTACATAGTGTATTTCTCTTGGTGTTTCTTTTATCATGTCTGATACAAACATTTCTGATTCTCTTGATGCTGTTCCGTTTCCTATTGCTATCATGTCTATTTTGTCTTTTTCTATTAGTTTTAATAGTTCTTTTTTTGCTCCTTCTACATCGTTTTGTGGTTCTGTTGGGTATACTGTTGTGTAGTCTAATACTTTTCCTGTTTCGTCTATTACTGCTATTTTACATCCTGTTCTATATGCTGGGTCAAATCCCATTACTGTTTTTCCTTTTATTGGTGCTCCTAGTAATAGTTGTTTTGAGTTTTGTCCAAATACTTTTATTGCTTTTTCTTCTGCTTTTTCTGTTAGATCTGAACGTATTTCTCTGTCTATTGATGGTTCTATTAGTCTTTTGAATGAGTCTAGTATCGTTGCTTTTAGCATTTCTGTGAATTGTGTTTCTCCTTTTATTGTGTCTTTTTCTATATATATTAGTATTTTTTCTTCTGGTTTTTGTATTTTTACTTTTATATATTCTTCTTTTTCTCCTCTGTTTATTGCTAATATTCTATGGCTTGGTATATATTTTATTGGTTCTTGTTTGTCATAATACATTTCGTAGTTTGATTTTTTTTCTTCGTCTGTTGCTTTTGTTTCTATTTGTGCTTCTCTATAACATATTCTTTTTATTTCTTTTCTGTATTTGCTGTTGTCTGATATGTTTTCTGCTATGATATCTAATGCTCCTTGTATTGCTTCTTCTACTGTTTTTACTACTTTGTCTTTGTTTTTTTGGTCTTCTTCTGATAGTTTTTCTATGTTTATATATTGTTTTGCTATTTCTTCTATTGGTGTTGTTTCTTTTTGTTCTATTATTATTTCTGCTAGTGGTTCTAGTCCTTTTGCTTTTGCTACTGTTGCTCTTGTTTTTTTCTTTTGTTTATATGGTCTATATATGTCTTCTACTTCTGCTAGTGTTTTGCTTATTGCTACTGCTTTTACTATTTCGTCTGTTAGTTTTCCTTGTTCTTCTATTGTTTTTATAACTTCTTCTTTTCTTTGTTCTAAGTTTCTTAAGTATGTTAGTCTTTCTCCTAAATCCCTAAGTGTTTCGTCACTTAGTCCTCCTGTTGCTTCTTTTCTGTAACGTGCTATGAATGGTATTGTGTTTCCTTCATCTATTAGTTTTACTGCTGCTTCTACTTGGCTTTCTTTTATTTCTAATTCTTGTGCTATTGTGTTATTAATTTTGTTCATTTTTTCACTTTCCTTTCTTTATGGGTGTTTTTAGTTTTGTCGAATTTTGATTTTTTTATCCCTTATTTTATTGACTTTTTTCGTTGTTTATCATATCATATTTTTATGAAAAATGAAAGGGGGTTTTTTTATGATTTCTTCAGATTTTAGAACTGATGCTCGTAGAAAATTAGATGGTAAATGGGGTAAGGCTGTTTGCATAGTTTTGGCTTCTTTGCTTATTTCTATTGCTATTAATGCTATTCAAAGTATTTTTCCAGATGATAGCTTGATTTCTTCAGTGGCTTCATTAGCTGCTGCAATTATTGAAGTGCCTATTCAATTTGGTCTTATTTTTGCTTTTTTGAAATTATTTTTAGGTGAAGATGTTAAGGCTTTTGATTTTTTGAAATTAGGTTTTTCTGATGGTAATTTTTCAAGATCTTGGAAAGTTTCTTTTAGCATTTTTGGACAATTGGTTTTACCTATAGTTTTGTTTGTAATTGCTATTGTACTTATTGTTTTTTCAGTAGCAGGTGTAGCTGTATCTTCTACAATGCCTTTGGTAAATTCCTATAGTTCTTCTGCTTCTTATGCTTATGGTTTAGGGGCTCTTTCTGGATTTTCTTTAGTTTTATTTATTGCTGGTATGATTTTATTTATTGTTTCTTCGATCTTAATGGCTACTAGATCATACTATTATGCTTTATCTTATTTTATTGCTTTTGAAAATCCTTCTATGACTTCTAAGGAGTGTGTTTTAAAGAGCAAAGAACTTATGATTGGTAATCGTGGTAAATTGTTCTGCTTACAATTTTCTTTTATTGGTTGGGCAATTTTGGCTACTTTTACTTTTGGTATTGGATTTTTATGGTTGATACCTTATATGCAATTTGCAACTATTTCTTTCTATAAATCTTTGACTTCTGATAATTATGTTGAAGTTTCTGATTTAGGAAGTGAGCAATAGTGTTTTGGGTGTTTTTGGGGACGGACTCAAAAAACATCTAAGTTTATTATTAATTATTTTCTAGTGCATAAATTTTTCTTTATTTATGCACTTACTTTTTATAAAATTTATTTGAAAAGTTAAGGTGCTTTTTGAGTATGGTCTCAAAAAACACCTTAGCGTTATATTCCTAAATATTCGTTATATGTTATTTCTTTGTCTATTACTTCTCCGTTTTCTTTGATGTCTATTATTCTGTTTGCTACTGTTTGCATTAGTTGGTGGTCGTGTGATGTGAATAGTATGTTTCCTTTGAAGTTTTGCATTCCGTTGTTTACTGCTGTTATACTTTCCATGTCTAAGTGGTTTGTTGGTTCGTCAAATATTAGGAAGTTTGCTCCTGATAGCATTATTTTTGATAATACACATCTTACTTTTTCTCCTCCTGATAGTACTTTTACTTCTTTTAGTGCTTCGTCTCCTGAGAATAACATTCTTCCTAAAAAACTTCTTACGTATGTTTCGTCTGGGTCTTTTGAGTATTTTCTTAGCCAGTCTGTTATATTTTCGTTTGTTTCAAATAGGTAGTTGTTGTCTTTTGGGAAATAGCTTTGTGTTATTGTTGTTCCCCATATTAGTTCTCCTTCGTCTGGTTCTATTTCTCCTGCTATTATTTGGAATAATATTGTTTTTGCGTTTTCGTTGTCTGCTAAAAATGCTATTTTGTTGTCTTGTTTTACTGTGAATGATATGTTGTTTAGTAGTTTTACTCCGTCTACTGTTTTTGATATATTTTTTACTTGTAGTATTTCTTTTCCTGGTTCTCTGTCTGGTTTGAAGTCTACATATGGATATTTTCTGTTTGATGGTTTTATTTCGTCTAGTTGTATTTTTTCTAGTGTCTTTTTTCTTGATGTTGCTTGTTTTGATTTTGAGGCGTTTGCACTGAATCTTGCTATGAAGTCTTGTAGTTCTTTTATTTTTTCTTCTTTTTTCTTGTTTTGTTCTCTTGCTTGTTTTAATGCTAATTGACTTGATTCATACCAGAAGTCGTAGTTTCCTGGGTATAGTGTTATTTTTCCAAAGTCTACGTCTGCTATATATGTACATACTTTGTTTAGGAAGTATCTGTCATGTGATACTACTATTACTGTGTTTTCGTAGTTTATTAGAAATTCTTGTAACCATTCTATGCTTTTTAGGTCTAAGTCGTTTGTTGGTTCGTCTAATAGTAATACGTCTGGGTTTCCGAATAGGCTTTGTGCTAGTAAGATTTTTACTTTTATTCTTGGTTCTATTTCTTTCATTTGTTTATAGTGGTCTTCTGGTGCTATTCCTAAGTCGTTTAGTAACATTGCTGCGTCTGATTCGGCGTTCCATCCGTCTAATTCTGCAAATCTTTCTTCTAGTTTTGCTGCTTTCATTCCGTCTTCTTCTGAGAAGTCTGGTTTGCTATATATTGCGTCTTTTTCTTTCATTATACTGTATAGTTCTTTGTTTCCCATTATTACTGTGTCTATTACTGTGTAGTCTTCATATGCAAAGTGGTCTTGTTTTAGTACTGATAGTCTTGCTCCTTTTTCTATACTTACGTCTCCTTTGCTTGGTTCTATTTCTCCTGATAGTACTTTTAAAAATGTTGATTTTCCTGCTCCGTTTGCTCCTATTATTCCGTAACAGTTTCCTTTTGTAAATTTGATATTTACATCTTCAAATAATACTCTTTTTCCAAATCTTACTGTGACTCCGTTTGCATTTAACATTTTATTTTCTCCTCTCTCTTTTTTTCATTTTTGCTATTATATAATATTTTTTGCTTTTTTTCAAGTTTCAGCTGAATATGATTCAAAAAGAGAACATTTTGAAGGTTAATACCTAATTTTAAAGAACTCCATTTTGAACTATACCCTACTAAATTGGATATTGAGTTCAAGATAGAGTTCTTTTTATATTAATTTTTTAGTTCTTTTTTTGTTTTCTGTAAGCTATCTTTTCGATTTTTACAATTTAATTACTTTATATTCAATTATAATATTTTTAGTCATCAAATAATAGTTTTATTCCCCATATTCCTGATATTCCTACTAATGCATAAATTATTCTTGATATTACTGTCATATCTCCAAATATCGTTCCTACTAGGTTGAAATTAAAAAATCCTATTAGTCCCCAATTTATTGCACCTATTATGATTAATACTAGTGCTATTTTATCTATAACTTTCATTTTTAACCCCTTTCCTAAGTTTCTTAAAAAATATATAATTGTTTTTTCAATTTTTTATTTTTTAAGTTTCTTATATTTTTTGCTATTCTTTCTAATACTATTATTTTCTTTTTTTAAAAATTTATTCTTTTATTTTTATTGAATTTTTTACAAATTTTGCTATAATGTTTGTAGATATTAAATATGCACGAACTTTAAAATGTTCTAATAAGTACTAATTTTATTAATGTTTATTTTTGTTCTTGCTTTTTTGAAAGGGGGAGTTTTATATGGCGAGAAATCGTAGAAATACTCGTGGTTATGGTAATCCTAGACGTTTTGCTTCAAAGGGTATTCGTTTTTTATTTTTTACTGTTTTAGTTTTTGCTGTTATTTTTTTATTTCTTTTTGTTTTTACTAAAGTTAAAAATTATAATATTTTAAGGAGTTTGTCTAAAAAGTCTAATGAAGTTGTTTCTTTAGATGATAGTTCTGATTCTGATGATTCTCAAAAAAATGATGATATTAATAAAAAGTTTAAGACGTCTTTTACTTTGACTGCTATTGGTGATATTATGTGTCATAATACTCAGTATTGGGATGCTTATAATAAGTCTACTGATGAGTATGATTTTTCTTATGTTTTTGATGATATTAAAGATTATACTTTATCTCCTGATATTACTGTTGCTAATTTGGAGACTAGCTTTGCGGGTAAGGATCGTGGTTATAGTAATTATCCGACTTTTAATTCTCCTGATAGCTTGGCTAAGGCTGTTGCTGATATTGGCGTTGATGTTATTTCTACTGCTGGTAATCATTGTTTGGATATGGGCTTTTCTGGTCTTTCTAGGACTATTGATGTTTTGGATTCTTATGGTATTTCTCATCTGGGTACTTATAAATCTGAAGAGGCTCAAAAGGAGATTTTGTTTAAAACTGTTAAGGGTATTAAAATTGCTTTTATTGATTATACATACGGAACTAATGGTATTCCTGTTCCTAAGGGGAAGGATTTTTGTGTTAATTTGATTAATAGAGATTTGATTAAATCTCAAATTGATAAGGCGAAATCTGAAGAGGCTGATATTATTGTTGCTTGTATGCATTGGGGTACTGAGTATAGGACTACTGCTAATGATGAACAAATTGATTTGGCTGATTTTTTGTTTCAGAATGGTGTTGATATTATTTTAGGGAATCATCCTCATACCTTGGAGCCTATGGAAAAAAGAACTGTTACTTTGTCTGATGGTTCTTCTAAAGATTGTTTTGTTATTTATGCTTTGGGAAATTTTATTTGTGATCAGAATGCTGAAAATACTCGTAATTCTATTATTTTGAATTTGAACCTTTCTTTTGATTCTGATAAAAAACTTTCTTTTGATAGTATTTCTTATGTTCCTATTTATATGTATAAGAATCCTAATGTTTCTTCTCATAAGTTTAAACTTTTGAATATTGAGAAAACTATTGCTAGATTTGATGCTGGTTTGGATACTTCTATTGGTAAGGCTAAATATGAGTATCTTAAAGTTCAGCTTCAGAAAATTAAGAGTATTCTTGGTGATAAATTTTAAGTTTTATTTGGCACTCAATTATATTATTGAGTGCTTATTCTTCTGAAAAAAACTCAAATTATAAAATAGTTTTTATAATTTGAGTTTTTTTATTAATAGTTTTCTGCTTTTATTTCAAAGTATGCTTTTGGGTGTGCACATATTGGACATATTTCTGGTGCTTTTGTTCCTACTACTATGTGCCCGCAGTTTCTGCATTTCCAGATTTTTATTTCTCCTGCTTCAAATACTTTTCCGTCTTTTACATTTTCTAATAATTTTTTGTATCTTTCTTCATGTTCTTTTTCGATTTTTGCTACTCCGTCAAATAGGAATGCTATATGGTCAAATCCTTCTTCCCTAGCTTCTTTTGCCATTCTTTCATACATGTCTGTCCATTCATAGTTTTCTCCTTCTGCTGCTGCTTTTAAGTTTTCTTCTGTTGTTCCTATTTCTCCTCCGTTTAATAATTTGAACCATAGTTTTGCGTGTTCTTTTTCGTTATCTGCTGTTTCTTGGAATATTGCTGCTATTTGCTCATATCCTTCTTTTTTTGCTTTGCTTGCAAAATATGTGTATTTATTTCTTGCTTGTGATTCTCCTGCAAATGCTTCCATTAAATTTTTTTCTGTTTTACTTCCTTTTAATTCCATTTTGTTTCCTCCTTGTTTTTTCTTTATTTTTTGCTTTTTTTCTTTTGTTATTCGTTTTTTATATTATTTATTGTTATTTTTTATTTTTGGTGCACCATCTCGGACTCGAACCGAGGGTCTTCTGATTAAGAGTCAGCTGCTTTACCAACTAAGCTAATGGTGCATTTTTATTATTATTTTTTCTTTCGCGTATTTATTATAATACTTTTTTTATTTATTTGTCAATACAATTGTTTATTTTTTTGGCTTCTGTAATTTTATGTAAATTATTTTTTGAATCTATTGACAATTTTACCAAATCAGTTTAAAATTATTATATAGTATATGTTTGATTAAAAAAATTCTTGTTTTTTTTAGTCTATTTTTGCGTATATGAGGGATTTGGGCTAGATTTATTTAGTTATGCGAGAAAGGAATGTGATTTAAAATGATTAAAATTTATAACACAGATGTAGATACTAACAAATTTGAAGAAATAAAAGAATTCAAAAAAGGAAGTTGGATTAATCTCGTAAATCCTTCGGAAGATGAAATTAAAAAAGTTTGTGATAGTATTAATATTCAAGAAGATTTTATACGTGATGCTTTGGATTTTGAGGAAAAGGCTAGAATTGATACTGAGGAAGATGATGAAACTATTTTGTTTGTTGTTGATGTTCCTATAAAGGAAAAATCTGAAGAGAGTGATATTTATTCTACTATGCCTTTAGGGATGATTGTTGTTAGAGATGATTTTTTTATTACTGTTTCTTTGAGAAAAAATAAGGTTATTGAGGATTTTGAAAAACGTAAAATTAAAAATTTTCAAACTTATAAAAAAACTCGTTTTATTTTTCAAATTCTTTATTTGAATTCTTCTTATTTTTTGACTAATTTGAAACAAATTAATAAGGAAACTGAAATTGCTGAGTATATATTAAAAAATTCTATGAAAAATAAAGAGCTTTTGAAAATGTTAAGTTTGGAAAAAGGTTTGGTTTATTTTACTACTTCTTTAAAGTCTAATGAATTGGTTATGGAAAAAACTTTGAAGGGTAAAATTATTAAGTTATATGATGAGGATGAGGATATTCTTGAGGATGCTATTATTGAGAATAGACAGGCTATTGAGATGGCTAAGATTTATAGTGATATTTTGAATGGTACTATGGAGGCTTATGCTTCTATAATTTCTAATAATCTTAATACTGTCATGAAAACTTTGACTTCTATTACTATTGTTCTTGCTGTTCCTACTATGATTTCTAGTTTTTGGGGGATGAATGTTCAGATTCCTTTTCAAAATAATCCTTTTGGTTTTGTAATTATGATTTTTGTTTCTGTAGTTCTTACTTTATTAGTTACTTGGCTTTTGAAGAAAAAGGATATGCTTAATTAATTTTGATTTTATATATTTTATAACATTATATTTTTAATATAGTGTTATTTTTTTTATTTTTTTGAATATATTTTTTAGAGATACTTTTTGTGTCTTTAATAATTTTTGAAAGGGTTGATTTTGTTTTGAAAAAAATTTTATTTAAGGGTGTTGGTACTGCTATTGCTACTCCTTTTAATTCTGATGGTGTTAATATTCCTGCTTTTGAAAAGTTGTTGAGTTTTCAGTTGTTAAATTCTGTTGATAGCATTATAGTTTGTGGTACGACTGGTGAAGCTTCTACAATGTCAGATGATGAAAAGTCTTCTATTATAAAATGTGCTGTTGATTTTGTTGATAAAAAAATTCCTATTATTGTTGGTTGTGGTAGTAATGATACTAATAAGGCTATTTTTAATGCTAAAATGGCTGAGTCCTTAGGGGCTGACGGTCTTTTAGTTGTTACTCCTTATTATAATAAATGTACTCAGTCTGGTTTGATTAAACATTATTCTAAAATTGCTGAAAGTGTTTCTATTCCGATTATTTTGTATAATGTTCCTAGTAGAACTGGTATAAATATTGAACCTGAAACCTGTTTTGAACTTTCTAAAGTTTCTAATATTGTTGCTATTAAGGAGGCTAGTGGTAATATTTCTCAGGTTGCTAAAATCTCTGCTTTATGTAATGATAATCTTTTTATTTATTCTGGAAATGATGATCAAGTTATTCCTATTTTGTCTTTAGGTGGTATTGGTGTTATTTCTGTTTTGTCTAATATTAAGCCTTTGGAGACTCATAATATGGTTACTTCTTTTTTTGATGGGAATTTGTCTGCTTCTAAAAATTTGCAGTTGGGTTTATTGCCTCTTATTTCTGCTCTTTTTTGTGAAGTTAATCCTATTCCTGTTAAATATGCTCTTAATATTTTGGGCTTTGATTTTGGTGTTCCTAGACTTCCTCTTTCTGAACTTTCTTCTAAAAATAAATTACTTTTGGATAATTTATTAGCATAATTTTATTTAAAATTTATAAATTGCATTTTGTTTTTCATTTTATATTATATATAACATTAAAAACGGTACTTTGTGCTATATAATTGATTTATTCTTATTATAGCCTGTGTACCGTTTTTATTTTTAGTATTGTAGTAAGTTGTAACATATTTGCTTTTATAAAATGTTATTATACATATTTTATGAATTTTTACTTTTTTATTGTTTTGTTTTTATTTATTCTGCTTTCTCATTTGTTTTTGTGCTGTCACTTTTTTGTGTTGATTGTGTTGTTTTATTATTATTTGTTGGTGTGGCGTCTGTTTTTTGTTTTTCAGTTGACGGTGTTGTTTGTTGTTTATTTGTTGTTCCTGAGTTTGTTTCTTTATTGTTCGTTTCTTTGTTGTTTGTTGTTCCGTTGTTTGTGTTTGTCGTTTCTGCCTTTGTTGTATTGTTTGTTTCTGTTTTAGTTGTTGTGTTTGTTGCTCCTTTTGTTCCTCTTAATACTATTCTTTGCATTGCGTCATATATGTCTCTTGATATGATTTTTGTTTCTATTATTTTTCCATTTAACATTTTTGTCATGTATGTTTCTGTTTTTTTGCCATTTGCTCCTTTTTGTTTTACTTTTTCTGTTCCTACTACTAATGTTGGATCGTCTACATATTTTGTTGATGTTGGTATTGTTGATACTGTTACTGTTCTAAATGAAAATGTGTATTCTTCACTTTCTTTTATTCCGTATAATGATACTGTTGCTACTCCGTTTTTTGCTGATGCTATTATTTTTACTGGATATTTTCTTGTGTTTTTAAATTTGAAGTCTGTCATTCCGTATACTACTGTTGCATCCATTCCTGCTTCTACATAAGATGTTACAAATTGATGGTTTTTTCTTTCTACTATTTCTAAATTGGCTCTTAATACTGTATTATATAGTGTTGTTGATATTTGGCATATTCCTCCTCCTATTCCGTCTACTACTTGGCCTGCTTCGTATACTTTTGCGTTTTTGTATCCTGCTGCTGCTGTTCTTGCTCCTAATGTTTTGTTGTATGAAAATGTTTCATTTGGCATTACTACTTTTCCGTTTATTTTGTTGCATGCTATTTGTAGGTTTGTTGTTCTGTCTTTGTCTCCTCCATCATAGTTTGTTCTGAATGTTGCTAATTGGTCTGGAAATGCTTCTGTTCCTATTTGACTTGTTGTTACTTTTGGTTTTGTTATTTTTAGTTCTATTTCATATTCTTCTTTTTCTTCTTCTAATGCTTTTTTAGCTGTTTCTACGTCAAAGTCTATTCCTTCTTCTTCTGGGTGTATTTCGAATGGGTTTTGTGTGTAATATGCGTCTTTAACTTCTTTATATATTTCTTCATGTATTTTGTCTATGTCTATCGCTGTTGGATTTTCTTCTGTTACTGGTATGTTTATATAGTTTGTTATTTTTTCTGTTCCTTTTAGTTTTTCTTTTAATTCTTCTAGCATTTTATCTGTGTTTATTTTTACTCCTGATTGTCCTTTTGTTATTATTAGCTTATTGTCTTCTATATAATATGATGATTCTATTACTACTCCTGGTAGGTTTGTGCCTAAATCTTCTATTATCTTTTTTGCTGCTTCTTCGTTTATTTGCATTTCTACTTTTATATCTTTTTTTCCTATTAGTGCAAATAGTATGTTATAGTTATTTTCAAATATGTTTCCGCCTTTTCCTATGTTAGTTGCTTGTTTTACTGCTTTTTCTATATTGTATTGTGTTTCAAATAGATTTGCATTTATTGTTGATTCGTATTCATTATATTGTACTGGTATTTCTGTTTCTAGCTTTTCTTTATATATTGTTTCTAGTTTTCCTTTTGCTTCGTCTGCTGATAGTCCTGATACATCTATTCCTTCTATTTTTACTCCACTTGCTATTGTTTCTTTATTTATGTTTGCAAATGCAAATATTGTTGATATTATTATTCCCATTATTAATATTATCAATATTGTTATTGTTATTGGTATCCATTTTCTTTTTTTCTTTTTTTCTTTCATTTTGTCTTTTTCTTTCTTTATTTTCTTTGGTTTTTCTTTTATTTGTTTAAATTCTTCTTCTCTTTTTTTTGTGTTTTCTTCTTTTTGCTTTTCTTCTTCTCGTTCTTTTAAGTTTTCTTCCATTTTCATTTCCCCTTATTGTTTTTTCTATTTAAAATTTTAGCACAAATATTTTTTTTTTACAATATTTTTTATGTTTTTTCTATTGCTTTAATTTTCCTTATTTTATCTTATGTTTGCTTTTTTATTTTATTCTTCTTTTTATTTTTTTGACAATTTTTTTCATTTTTTTCAAAAAAACTCTTGCACATTGTTGATTTTAATATTATAATGTTTGTAGCAAAAGATAAATAAGGAGTTTTGAACATGGAATTGATGAAAAATATATTTTTTAATACTGATAAATTAATTGAAAATAGTAATGTTAAAATATCTTATACTGGTGAATTTTTTCAAGATGGATCTGAAGATGTTTTTATTCATTATGGTTTTGGTCATAATTGGGATAATATTAATGAGATTCAAATGGAAAAAACAGAATTAGGTTTTCAGGCTGAACTTCTATTGTGCGAAGGTGATACTTTTAATTTTTGTTTTAGAAATTCTAATGGTCAATGGGATAATAATGATGGTCAAAATTATGTTTTTCAATTGGAAAAACCTCAAACAGAATTGATTGTTTTAGAGGATGAGCCTTCTTCTATTGGTGCTCCTAGAAAACTTAGAAAATCTTATTTATGGAGTAAAAAAATTCGTTTGGCTGTTTATAAGATTATTACTTATCTTCCAAAATTGATTTCTGGAAATTATAAGAAAAAAAATAGAGCTTTTGATCAAGCTCAATAATTGTTGATTTTTAAGGATATTTATGAATATCCTTTTTTTGTTTTTCTAATAGCTTTTTTTATGTTATACTCCATCCTCCATTTATTGCTATTATTTGTCCTGTTACATATTTATCTTCTATAAGCCATTTTATACATCTTGCTATATCTTCACATTCTCCTAATTTTTGTAGTGGTATTTCGTCTTTTATTTCTTCTAGTTCTTTTTTATTGTATCCTGCATTCATTTCTGTTTTTATAAATCCTGGTGCTATTGAATTTACTTGTATTCCTGATGGTCCTAATTCTTTTGCTAATGCTTTTGTTAATCCGTCTACTCCTGCTTTTGATATTGAGTATACTACTTCCATTGATGCTCCTATCTGTCCCCATATTGATGATATATTTATTATTTTTCCTTTTTTATTTTGTATCATGTTTTTTGTTATTTGTTGAGTTATGTAGAATGTTCCATATAGATTTGTGTTTATTATTTCGTCCCAATCTTTTTTTGTCACTTCTGTTGATAATTGTATTTTGTCTATTCCTGCATTATTAATTAAAATATCTATTTTTTTATATTTTTTTATTGTGTATTCTACCATTTTTTTTATTTCTTCTTCTTTTGAAATATCTGCTTTGTATATTTCTATTTCTTTGTTTTCTTTTTTTAACTCTTCTTTTAATTTCTGTGCTTCTTTTTCTGATTTGTTATAATTTGCGATTACTGTATGTCCTTCTTTTGCTAATGTTTTTGCTATTTCTTTTCCTATTCCTCTTGATGCACCTGTTACTATTATAATTTTTTTTTCCATTTTATTTGCTTTCCTTTCTGATTTTATTATATTATTTGTATAATTTTTTACTTTTCTTTATAAATTATTTGCTTTGCTTAGCAATTTTATTTGTATTTTTTATTGAATATTTGCATTTTTTATTATTTATATTTCTTATTGAATTTTTGTATATTTGTTGAATTTATTTTTTTGTTTTGCGTAAAACAAAAAGCCAGTAATTCTGCTTTTGCAAAACTACTGACAATTTTGGAGCCACTTATCCGACTTGAACGGATGACCCTCGCATTACAAGTGCGATGCTCTACCAGCTGAGCTAAAGTGGCAAAATATATAAATATTTTGGTGACCCCGACGGGAATCGAACCCATGTCTCCGCCGTGAAAGGGCGATGTCTTAACCGCTTGACCACGGGGCCTTAATATAAAGAACTAAATAACTGTTTATTTTAGTTATTTAGTTCTTGGTGAGCTATCCGCGACTCGAACGCGGGACAACTTGATTAAAAGTCAAGTGCTCTACCACCTGAGCTAATAGCCCATTTGCGTGTTCTCCATAACGCTTTTATATAATACTATGTTTTTTTACATTTGTCAATACTTTTTTACAATTTTTTTAAATTTTATTGTTTTTGTATATTCTGTGTATAAAAAACAAAGATGCGGATTTTTTAATTCTTTATATTTTTTTGTTTTTATCCGCTCTTTTTATGTTATTTTTGCTTGATTATTTATTTAATTTTTCAACAACTTCGTTTACATCTATTCCATGTACTGCACATGCTTCTTCTAATGTCTCCATTTGTGAAGCTGGACATCCTAAACAATGCATACCTACTTCTAGTAATAATTCTGCTTTTTCTGGAGCTTTTTCTAATATTTCTCCTATTGTTGTGTCTTTATTTATTTCCATTGCTTATATCCTCCTTTTCTATTTTATAAATTTTGGTATTTTTTTAATTTTATCATATTTTTTTAAAAAAGTATAGACAAATTAATAATTTTGTTGTATTATAGTTTTGCAATCCATTCTTAAAGGTGGTGGAATTATGCAATTCTTAATTAATTTATTTTTCTTTTCATTTATTATCTGTTTTTTTATTTCTTTATATTCATTATATATGTTTTTTTATATAAAGTTTTTTCATAACAAACAAGGATCAAAATTACAAATTAAAAGAAATATTAATTCTTAATTTTCATTTTTTAATTATTTTTTGGAGGTGATTTTATTCGTCATAAATTTTCTTTTTGCTTTTCCTTTTTTCTTTTTATATTTTTTTGTGTTTTAAATTTTAAATTTTTTTATCCTATTTATGTAGCAGATGAAATTATTATTCCTTACGCAATTCATCCTTTTGATATTTGTTCTTCACAGCCTGTTCTTTGGAATTTTATTAAAAATACTTATCTTTTTACTTTTCCTTTTTCTAGTTTTATTTTTATAAGGTTTCTGTATACCCGTTTTTTTATTCATTTTTCTTTTAGGAATTTTAATTTTTTTAATACTACTGAATTTGCAGATATTTCGTTTTTGAATAATAATTTTAGTCTTTTTGTTGGTAACAATTATTCTGATAATTCTCCTATTTATTTGCAAGAATCTGGTTTATTTCAAAATTTTTTAATTACTGGGACTATTGGAACTGGTAAAACTTCTTCAGCTATTTATCCTTTTGTTGAACAATTTATAAAATATAATAGTGAAAATTTAACTGATAAATTTGGTATGCTTATTTTAGATGTAAAAGGTAATTTTTATAATTATGTTTCTAATATTGTTTGCAAATATGATTTGCAAAATGATCTATTTGTTATTTCTTTGCATAACAATGTTTTTTACAATCCTTTGCATAAGCCTAATTTGAAACCTCAGATTTTGGCAAATCGTTTAAAGACAATTTTAACTTTATTTTCTGAAAATAATTCTGAATCTTATTGGCTTGATAAAGCTGAACAAATTTTAGCAGAGGCTATTAAATTCTGTAGATTATATAATAATGGGTATGTTACTTTTGTTGAACTTCATAAGTTGATTACTGATACTTCTTATTATTTTTCTAAAGTAAACTTTTTACGTGATTTATTCGTTAGCTCTAATTTTTCTAATCGTGATATTTATGAATTAAATGAGTGTTTGAATTTTTTTCAAAATGAATTTTTGTGCTTAGATGAACGTACTAAAGGTATTTTAGTTTCTGAAATTACTCGCATTACTAATGTTTTTGTTTCAGATTATGATGTTTGTTCAACCTTTTGTCCTCCAAAAGATAAATTAAACTTTGATGGTTTTTCTGATATTATTCAAAATGGTAAAATTGTTGTTTTAAATATTAATGTTTCAGAATACACATTTTTGTCTAAAATTATTGCTACTTATTTGAAATTAGACTTTCAAACTGAGGTTATGTCTTTTTTGGCAAATAATATTGCTAAAAAAAATATTTTTGTTTGTGATGAGTATGATAAATTTTGTACTAAAACTGATGCTGATTTCTTTTCTATGAGTAGAGAAGCTAAATGTATTAATATTGTTTCTACTCAAAGTTATTCTTCTTTAAAAAATACTCTTAAAGATGATGCTAGTGTTAAAGTTATTATTCAAAATTTGGTTAATAAAATTTGGTTTAGAACTGATGATATTTTTACTATTGAAGAGGCTCAAAAACAATTAGGGAAAGAGGATAAAGAAAAAATTTCTAAAAGTGTTTCTGAAAATGCTAAAGAGACAAAATTTAGTTATATAACTAATACTTTGAATTCTGAAAATTCTAATATTTCTGAATCTTATAGTACTGTTATTCAAAATGATTTTATTTATGATACAAAATTTTTTACTCAGAATTTAGAAACTTTTTCTGCTTTGTCTTTTTTGTCAGATGGTAAAAAAATTTTTATTCCTCAAAAAATAAAAATGATTCCTTATTTTAAATAAATTTTTA
>ERZ1673697.272-NODE-272-length-83462-cov-15.678216_pt1 | contig 83462 bp, 78 predicted proteins | sample MGYA00580227_ERZ1673697 | MGnify/ENA primary metagenome ERZ1673697 (study PRJEB41218, sample SAMN15661759) | gut metagenome | host: Homo sapiens | place: Canada: London | collected 2015-08-20/2019-03-30 | study: EMG produced TPA metagenomics assembly of... | reverse complement strand
TAATACCATATTGGGTAAACACAAGTTCAAACGACTTAATAAAACTAATATTAAAAAATAGTGCAACAGTAAAAGAAAAAATAGAACAACTACTAAGAGACGAAGAAATAGAAGTACCAATAAACTTAGAAACAGTAATAGTAGGAATAGAAAAAAATGAAGAAAATATATGGGGACTATTATTAGGAACAGGATACTTAAAAGTAACAGAAGTAGTAGACTTAGCACACGGAATATACAAAGTAAAAATCCCAAACTATGAAATAAAATTCCTATTCCAAAATATAATAAGAGAATGGTTTAATGACAAAGTAATAGGAAACAACTTAAACACAATACTAAAAGACTTAGTAACATTAAACTTAAAAGAATTTGAAAAAAAATTCCAAGTACTAGTACGCCAAATGTTTAGCTTTATGGATGTAGGAGAAAACACAGCAGAAAACTTTTATCATGCATTTGTATTAGGAATGTTAGTAGGACTAAAAGACAGTTACTATGTAAAATCAAACAGAGAATCAGGATTTGGAAGATATGACATAATGTTAGAACCAAAAGACAAAAATGGAAATAGTTTTGTAATGGAATTTAAAGTATTAGAAGATGAAGAAGAAAAAACAATAGAAGACACAATAGAAAATGCAAAAGAACAAATAGAAGAAAGAAGATATGTGGACGATTTAGAAGAAAGAGGATATACAAATATAACAAAAATGGTATTTGCATTTAAAGGAAAAGAAGTAAAAATGCAAGTGATATAATTATTAAAAAAGGTGTTTTTTGAGTCCGGCCCAAAAACACCTTTAAAAGTTTTTTCATTGCTTATTTAATTAACAATGAATTTTGTGTGTTAGGAATTCTAGTATTAGGGCTACATTTTTTGTTTGTTACAATTTTTCTGTTGTCATTAGCAGGTGAAACAAGAGTACTTTTTTTCCCTGCTATTCCTTTTTTGGAAACTATTTCCAGATGTTTATAGTTGTTTGCCATAATATTTCCTCCTATCTACAATATATATTATAAGTAATATTTATATTTTAACATATAGGTATAAAAAAGAAAAGGGCTAATAGAAAAAATTTATAAAAAGCACTTGAAAAACTGGAAAAATGTGTTATAATGATTAACATCATAAACCAAAAACATAATAAGGACAACACATATTATATAATATCTAAAAGAGAGCCAAAGGAAGCTGAAAATTTGGTAAGTAAAAATAATATGTTATCACCTTATGTTTCTTTACTGAAATCTAAAAGAAAATAAGTAAAGACGTAAATCTGCGTTAAAGAAAAATGAGAGAATAATCAATATGTAAAAATGGATTATTAAATTAGGTGGTACCGCGGAAACAGAGCTATTTCGTCCTATATGGATGAAGTAGCTTTTTTGATGTGCAAGAAAAGGGGGAATTTCTATGTATAAAAAAGTAGAACTAAAAAATGGATTTGTAGGAATGGAAAGGGATGTTGCAAAATTATGGAAAGAAAAAGACATAATTCACAAAAACTTTAATATGAATGAAGGAAAAAGATATTTTACATTTTATGATGGACCACCAACAGCAAATGGTAAACCACATGTAGGACATATAGAAACTAGAGTAATGAAAGATATAATACCAAGATATAAAGTAATGAAAGGATACAAAGTTATTCGTAAAGCCGGATGGGACACTCATGGATTACCAGTAGAATTAGAAATAGAAAAAAAATTAGGAATATCAGGAAAAGAACAAATAGAAGAATATGGTGTAGAAAAATTTGTAAAGCAATGCAAAGAAAGTGTATTTACTTATGTTCAGATGTGGGAAGAAATGACAAATAAGGTAGGATATTGGGTTGATATGGAAAATCCTTATGTAACATATCATAATGATTATATAGAATCAGTATGGTGGGCCTTAAAGCAAATGTGGGAAAAAGGATTATTATATGAGGGGCATAAAGTAATGCCATATTGTCCAAGATGTGGAACAGCATTATCATCACATGAAGTGGCACAAGGGTATAAAGATGTAAAAGATTTAACATGTATAGCAAAATTTAAAGTGATAGATGGTCAAAAAATAGCTGGAGAAGAAATACCAGAAAATTCATATATTTTAGCTTGGACAACAACACCATGGACATTACCATCAAATTTAGCATTATGTGTAAATAAATCATATATGTATGCAGAAATAAAAGTAGATGTAAGTAAAGATGAAGAAGAAAGTAAAATAGAAACTTATATATTAGCAAAAGATTTAATATCATTAGTATTAAAAGATAAAAAATATGAGGTTGTAAAAGAATTTAAAGGTGAAGATTTATTAGGAATAAAATATGAACAATTAATGCCTTTTGCTAAAGTAGAGGGAAAAGCTTTTGAGGTAATACATGGAGATTATGTAACATTGACAGATGGTACTGGAATAGTACATATAGCACCAGCTTATGGAGAAGATGATAGTTTAGTTGCAAAACAAAATGGAATAGCTTTTGTAAATTTAGTAGATAAATCTGGAAAATTTGTACCAGAAGTTGAACCATGGGCAGGTAAATTTGTACGTGATTGTAATGAAGATATTTGTAAATGGTTAGCAAATGAAAATAAATTGTTTAGTAAAGAAAAACATCTACACTCATATCCACATTGCTGGAGATGTGATACTCCTTTATTATATTATCCAAAAGAAAGTTGGTTTGTTGCAATGAGTAAATTACGTGATGAATTAGTGGCAAATAACAACAAAGTTAACTGGTATCCAGATACAATAAGAACAGGAAGATTTGGAAAATTTTTGGAAAATGTAATAGATTGGGGAATTTCAAGAGATCGTTATTGGGGAACGCCATTACCAGTATGGACTTGTGAAGATGAAGAATGTGGACACAAAGAATGTATAGGAAGTATAAAAGAATTAAAAGAAAAGGCAATAGATTGTCCAGATGATATTGAATTACATAAACCATATATAGATAGTGTACATTTAAAATGTCCAAAATGTGGTAAAGAAATGAAAAGGGCAAAAGAAGTAATAGATTGTTGGTTTGATTCAGGTTCAATGCCTTTTGCACAATGGCATTATCCTTTTGAAAATAAGGAAATGTTTGATAATAATTTCCCAGCAGGTTTTATATCAGAAGCTGTAGATCAAACAAGAGGGTGGTTCTATACACTTACAGCAATAGGAACAGCATTATTTGAAAGAACACCTTTTGAAAACTGTATAGTTTTAGGACATGTATTAGATGAACATGGACAAAAAATGTCAAAATCAAAAGGAAATGGTGTTGATCCAATGACATTATTAGATACAGTGGGAGCTGATGCAACAAGATGGCATTTCTATACAGTAAGTGCACCATGGTTACCAACAAGATTAGGTATAAACAATGTACAAGAAACACAAAGAGGATTTTTAAGTACTTTATGGAATGTATACTCATTTTATGTTTTATATGCAGAAATAGATAAATTTAATCCATTAAAATATACAGATTACAAAGTAACAAATATAATGGATAAATGGATAATTTCAAAATTAAATACATTAATAAAAGAAGTAGATGAAAAATTAAATGAATACAATATAACAGCAGCAGCTTTACAAATTGAAGAATTTACAGATACATTATCAAATTGGTATGTACGTAGAAATAGAGAGAGATTTTGGTCACAAGAATTAAATGATGAAAAAATAGGAGCTTATGTAACATTATATAAAGTATTGACAAATTTAAGTAAAATAATAGCGCCATTTGTGCCTTTTATGGCAGAAGAAATATACCAAAATTTGGTAGTAGGATTAGATAAAACAGCACCTGAAAGTGTTCATTTATGTTTATGGCCAGAAGTGGAAGAAAAAGCAGTAGATAAGAAATTAGAACAAGAAATGGACTTAGCTTATAAAATAGTTAAATTAGGAAGAAGTGCAAGAAATGCAGCAAATATAAAAAATAGACAACCACTTTCAGAAATGCTAATATCAGTAAATACATTACCAGAATATTATGCACATATTGTAAAAGAAGAATTAAATGTAAAGAAAATTGAATTAGGTGCAGAAATGTCAGACTATGTAAATTTTGAAATCAAACCAAATTTACCAGTTTTAGGAAAAGAATATGGAAAATTAATTCCAAGAATAAAAGAAGAAATAGCAAAGAAAAATCAAATGGAATTAGCAACAACTGTTAAGGCAGGAAAAGTTGAATATATTGAAATAGATGGAACTGAGATAGGATTAGATGCAAATAATTTATTAATAACAATGCATGGAAAAGAAGGATTTGCATTTAGTGGAGAAGGAGAAATGGGTGTTGTATTAGATACACATATTACTCCAGAACTAAAAGAAGAAGGATATGTAAGGGAAATATTATCTAAGGTACAAAATATGAGAAAAGATAGTGGCTTTGAAGTGTTAGATAGAATAAACTTATATGTGGCAGAAAACGAAAAATTAGAAGAAATAATCAAAAAATTTGAGAAGAATATACAACATGATACACTAGCAGATAATATCATATATAACGAATCTGATAAAGAATATGTTGATACAAATATAAATGGTGAAAATTTGAAGATTTGTGTAGAAGTTATAAAATAAAATAGAGCTGATTTAATTTTTTTTAAAACTACTTGACAGTGAGCAATAATAAATGTAAAATAAGATAGGTAAGAAAAAATATATCTAAAAAAGAGCATATATATATTTTATTCGTACATTGAAAATTAAATAAGAAAGAGGTGTATACTTATGAACATTGGAGTCATAGTAGCCGCTGTCTTAATCTCACTAGCAATAGGTGCGATAGTAGGGGTATTGTATCGCAAAAAAATTGCAGAATCTAAAGTAGGAAATGCCGAGGAAGAAGCTAAAAGAATTGTTAATATGGCAAAAATAGAAGCAGAAAACTTAAAAAAAGAAGAAATTATTAAAGCAAAAGAGGAAATAATGGCAAATAGAAAGGAATTAGATCAAGAGATTAAAGAAAGAAGAGGCGAAGTACAAAGGCAAGAAGCCAGATTATTACAAAGAGAGGAAAATCTTGATAGACGCTCAGATAATTTTGAGAAAAAAGAACAAGAAATAGAAAAACACATTAAAGAATTAGAAGAGCAAAAAGAAGAAATTCAAAAAATGTATGATGATGAAATTGTAAAATTACAACAAATAGCATCATTAAGTAAAGAACAAGCAAGAGAAGAACTTTTACAAGAAGTAGATAAAGAGGTTTCAGCAGAAAAAGCAGAAATTATAAGAACAGCAGCAAGAACAGCAAAAGAGGACTCTCTAAAAAATGCAAGAGAAGTTTTAACTTATGCAATCCAAAAATGTGCAGCAGATCATTCGCAAGAAACAACAGTATCAATAGTAGCACTACCTAGTGATGACATGAAGGGAAGAATTATTGGAAGAGAAGGAAGAAACATAAAAGCATTAGAAACATTGACTGGAGTTGACCTAATTATAGATGATACACCAGAAGCTGTAGTGTTATCAGGGTTTGATCCATTAAGAAGAGAAGTTGCAAAAATAGCATTAGAAAAATTAATAGATGATGGAAGAATACATCCTGCAAAAATTGAAGAAACTGTAGAAAAAGCAAAACAAGAATTAGCAGAAACAATCAAAGCAGAAGGAGAAAGAGCAGTCTTAGAAACAGGAGTTATAGGACTACATCCAGATCTTGTAAAATTAATAGGAAAATTAAAATATAGGACAAGTTATGGACAAAATGTATTAAATCACTCAATAGAAGTTTCTAACCTAGCAAGAATAATGGCAGAAGAATTGGGGTTAGATGCCAAATTAGCTAGAAGAGCAGGATTATTACATGATATAGGAAAAGCATTAGATCATGATATGGAAGGAACACATGTAGAAATAGGTGTAGAAATATTGAAAAAATATAAAGAAAATCCATTAGTAATAAATGCTGTAGAAGCACATCATGAAGATGTAGAACCACAAACATTAGAAGCTGTATTAATACAAGCAGCAGATGCAATTTCAGCATCAAGACCAGGGGCAAGAAGAGAAACATTAGAAGCATATATCAAAAGATTACAAAACTTAGAAGAAATTGCAGACTCATTTAATGGAGTAGAAAAATCATTTGCAATACAAGCAGGAAGAGAAGTACGTATCATTGTAAAGCCAGATAAGATATCTGATGACCAAATGATAGTATTAGCAAGAGAAGTTTCAAAACGTGTTGAAAATGAGATGGATTATCCAGGACAAATAAAGGTTAATGTAATAAGAGAGACACGAGTTGTAGACTACGCCAAATAAATAAAAATAGAGGATTTTAAAATAATTTAAAGTTCTCTATTTTTTTTGAAATAGAATGTGTTGTTATGTTTAAGTCTTTATAGGTAATGATAATATGTTAAAAATTAAAACACCAGTTTAACATAATAAAAGCGTTTTTTAGTTATATACTTGAAATTAGTACAAAAAAGTTGTATAATAAGCAGGTAAAAGGTATAACAGTATTTAATAACAGGAGGAAAAAAACATGGCAAAAGAACGGTATATGTATGGAACTGTATTATGTCAGAAAAATAGTGATGGAGAAAAATACTTTATTAATTTGAAGACAGGTGATAAAGTAACTGTTTCTGAACCATACAAACATTCAGCAAAAATTGTATTAGTAGCTGATGAAATTACAAAAGGTGATGTGGATAGAGCACAGCAACTATTTGATGAAAAAAAAGATTGAAGTGCAGCATAATGTAACTTTAAAAAAATGGTTTGAGTCACAGAAACAGAAAAAGCTGGAAGCTAAAGGACAGGCACAGGAAATGGCAGAATATATAATAAGATCATCTGCTTACATGGATATTATATATGCAATACAATTTGCATTTATGCCATGGACAAAAGAAATTACGTATTACATTCCATTAGGTGATGTAAAGTGTAGATGCAATTTTGAGATTTGTTAAAAAAATACTGGGGAGCCAATGATAAATAAATTGGCTCCTAAATTAAATTTATGAGGTAAACAGAAAAGATGCAATATATTTGCAAAAGAGAAGAATAAAAGTGAAAGGAAGAAAGTGTATGAAAATTTTAGCAGTTGGTGATATTATAGGTAATGCAGGAGTAAAAGAATTAAAAAAACAATTATCAAAAATAAAAAAAGAAAAAAATATAGATTTTATTATAGTAAATGGTGAAAATTCAGCAGAGGGAATGGGAATAACAGAAAAAAACTTTAATGATATATTAGAAGCAGGTGCAGATGTTGTTACAATGGGAAATCATACTTGGGCTAAAAAAGATATTTTCAATTTTATAGATAATCCTAAAATAATAAGACCAGCAAATTATCCAGAAGGTGTACCAGGAAAAGGATATAATATTTATGAAAAAAATGGAAAAAATATAGCTGTTATAAATTTAATAGGTAGAGTGGATATAGCTGTATTATCAGAAAATCCATTCTTGAAAGTTAAATCTATAATTGATGAAATTACAAATAAAGTTGATATGATAATTGTAGATTTCCATGCAGAGGCAACAGCAGAAAAAATAGCAATGGGACATTACTTAGATGGAAAAGTAACAGCTGTTTTTGGTACACATACACATGTGCAAACAGCAGATGAGGAAATTTTACCTAAAGGAACAGGATATATTACGGATTTAGGAATGACAGGACCAAAAAATTCTGTAATAGGAATGAATATAGTGGTATCATTTAAAAGATTTGAAACAACATTACCAGAAAGATATAAAATAGCAGAAGGTGAATGTAAGTTTAATGCAGTTATGTTTGAAACTGATGATAAAACAAATAAAGTTATAAAGATACAAAGAATATCTAAAAATGAAAATTAGAAATTAATAAAATTTTTGAAAAAAACGAATTATAAAACAATGATTTTAATGGTGTCGTAAAATGTCGAAAATGATTTGAAATGCTTGAAAATTGCGATGAAAAGATAAGAAATTTATAAAAAAACTATTTACAAAAATTTCCAAATACTGTAAAATAAATTCATAAAAGTTGCAACAAAAAATATTTTATTTAGTAGGAGGAAAATAAAAATGGAAATTTTAAAAATCTCATCAAAATCAAACCCTAATTCAGTTGCAGGAGCAATTGCAGGATTAGTAAAGGAATCAAGTAAAGCAGAAATGCAAGCAATTGGTGCTGGAGCACTAAATCAAGCTGTAAAGGCAGTAGCTATAGCAAGAGGATTTGTAGCACCATCAGGAGTTGACTTAGTTTGTATACCAGCTTTTGCAGAAGTAGAAGTTGAAGGTGAAGATAGAACAGGTATTAAATTGATTGTAGAGTCAAGAGCATAGAAAATAAAAACAGAAATTGATAGTATTTAAGTGTGTATAAATATTTCAAAATCTGTATCTTTAATATAAATAAAAGTAGTGTGTATGTGTATTTACTTCTAAAAGGATAGATTCAATCTTTTAGAATAAGTACATAAGATTCACTACTTTTAATTTTATTTTATATAATATATTATGGAAACTATATCTTTTGAACATTATGGAGCTGTATGAAAGGAAAGTGATATGATGAAATTAAATGAAATGGAAATTAACAAAACTTGTAAAATAGTAAGAATAAATTGTAAAGATGATATAAAAAGAAGATTATTAGATTTGGGTATGATAAAAGGAACAAAAATAACACCTGTGTTAATAAGTCCGTCTGGTGATCCTAAAGCTTTTGATATAAGAGGAACACTAATAGCTATAAGAGAAGATGACACAAAATTAATAGAAATAAAAAAATGATTTAATCTTTTTAAACCGGTTTTATAACTTAAGAATGAATAAGATAGAATATGAAAAAAATTTTTAGATACACCAAAATAAACCTTTTTCATAAAATATAGTAGTATAAAATGAACATTGAAGATATTATTACATAAGTAATTTTTCAATGTTTGCATAATAATAAAACTGCTGAAAGAAGGAGGTTTTTGATGAACGAAAAGTATACAGTGGCATTAGCAGGAAATCCAAATGTAGGAAAATCAACAATTTTTAATAGTTTAACAGGAATGCATCAGCATACGGGGAATTGGCCAGGAAAGACAGTAGCAAATGCGGTGGGAGAAGCTATAATACATGATAAAGAATTTTTATTTGTTGATATTCCTGGTACATATTCATTAATGTCACATTCAGAGGAAGAGGAGATAGCAAGAGATTATATATGCTCTGGTAAATCAGATGTTACAGTTGTTGTTGTAGATAGTACATGTTTAGAAAGAAATTTGAATTTAGCCTTTCAAATAATGGAATTGACACCAAATGTGATATTATGTGTTAATTTATTAGATGAAGCAAAGAAAAAGAAAATAAAAATCAATATAAAAAAATTATCAGAGCTTTTAGGAATACCAGTTGTGGGAACTACTGCAAAAAAGAAAAAAACACTAGAAAATTTGAAAGATATGATATATAAAGTATCAATTGGAGAAATAAAATGTAATCCAAAAGTAATTGAATATGAAAATAATGATAGAGTGGTGAAAGAAGAAAATAAAATAGAAGAAGAAAAAGTTTCAAAAATATTGAATAGGGCAGAAGAAATATGTAAAAAAGTTTGCACTTTTGAAAGTGAAAATTATAGTAGTAGAGATAGAAAGATAGATAGAATATTAACATCTAAGAAATTTGGAATACCAATAATGATTTTGTTTTTAGCAATAATTTTTTGGATAACAATTGTAGGTGCAAATTATCCTTCAAAAATATTATTTACGTTTTTTGGTTGGATACAAGAAAAATTAGTGATATTTGCAAATTTTGTGCATTGTCCTGAGTGGATTGCTAATATGCTAATATTAGGAGTTTATCAGACATTAACGTGGATAATTTCTGTAATGTTACCACCTATGGCAATATTTTTTCCATTATTTACATTTTTAGAAGATTTGGGATATTTACCTCGAATTGCTTTTAATATGGATAAATTTTTTAAAAAGGCTTGTTGTAATGGAAAACAAATGATAACTATGTGTATGGGATTTGGTTGTAATGCTTGTGGAGTGACAGGTTGCAGAATAATAGATTCGCCAAGAGAAAGATTAATAGCAATATTAACAAATAATTTAGTGCCTTGTAATGGTAGATTTCCTTTTTTAATATCAATAGCTATAATATTTATAGCTGGGTCTTATGGAAAATTTTCAAGTATAATAGCAACATTAAGTGTAATAGGGGTTATTATATTGGGAATAATATTGACACTAGTAATATCTAAAATATTGTCAAAAACTATATTAAAAGGTATGCCATCTTCATTTGTATTAGAATTGCCACCATATAGAAAACCACAAATTGGAAAAATAATAGTAAGATCAATATTTGAAAAAACAATATATATATTGAAAAGGGCAATAAAAGTAGCAGCTCCGGCTGGATTGGTAATATGGATTATGGCAAATGTAACAATACAAGGAATGTCTGTATTAGAGATAATAGCAACATTTTTTGATCCATTTGCAAGGCTAATGGGGTTAGATGGATATATATTAACAGCTTTTATATTAGGAATACCAGCAAATGAAATAGTATTACCAATAATATTGATGTGTTATTTAAAAACAAAATCGTTAACAAATATAGAAGATACCTTTGCGGTAGGAGAGATATTAAAACAAAATGGATGGAATATATTAACTGCTATAAATGTTATGTTGTTTACAGTTTTTCATTTTCCATGTGCTACAACGTTATTAACAGTAAAGAAAGAAACAGGAAAGTGGAAATGGGTTGGAATATCTTTTTTAATACCGACATTATGTGGAATTATATTATGTTTTGTCACAACAGGTGTTTATAATATATTTACGTAATGCGTTTGTAATATAGTTGTAACAAATTTGTAACAAAAACAAAAACCTTAGAAACAAGCTAGACAGAAAATATAAAAAAAAGTATAATCATAATTTGTTGCTTTTGCAACAGAATATGATTTTTTTTAGTGTATAATAGAGACATCAAAATTAAATATATATAAAATACAATGGGGAATGGAAAGGAGAAATAGCACAATGAAAATTATTAAAAGGGATGGAACAATAGTTGATTATGATCCAGAAAAAATTAGAGTAGCAATCGGAAAAGCAAATAACGAGGTATCAAAAAAAGAAAAAGCAACGGAAGAAGATATAAATAACATTATTTCATATATAGAAGATTTAAAAAAATCAAGAATTTTAGTTGAAGACATTCAAGATATAATAGAAAAAAAATTAATGGAAATTGGAAAATATCAATTAGCTAAACAATATATTACATATCGTTATACAAGAGCATTGGTAAGAAAGGCAAATACAACAGATCAGTCAATAAAAGAATTAATTGATGGAGAAAGTGAATATTGGAATACAGAAAATTCTAATAAAAATGCAAGAGTTGTAACAACACAAAGAGATTATTTAGCAGGAATAACAAGTACAGATATAACAAGAAGATTTTTATTACCAGAAGATGTAGTAAAAGCACATGACGAAGGAATTATACATTTTCATGATGCAGATTATTTTGCACAAAATGCATTACATAATTGTGATTTAATAAACTTAGAAGATATGTTACAAAATGGAACAAGCATAAATGGAGTAATGATAGAAAAGCCACATAGATTTTTAACAGCGATGACAATAGCAACTCAAATTATAACGGCCGTAAACTCTAGTCAATATGGTGGAGTTACAGTAACAATGACACATTTAGCCCCATTTGTAAGAGAAAGTTATAAAAGAATTTTAAAGAAATATCAAGATAGAAAATTTTCAAAAGAAGATTGTGAAAAATATGCAAAAGAAGATTTACGAAAAGAAGTAAAAGATGGTGTACAAACATTCCAATATCAAATAAATTCGATGACAACAACAAATGGACAAGCTCCTTTCTTAAGTGTTTGTTTATATTTAGGTGAAACAGAAGAATATAAAGAAGAATTAGCAATGATAATAGAAGAAGTTTTAAAACAAAGAACTTTAGGAATGAAAAATGAGAAGGGTGTATATATAACACCAGCATTTCCAAAATTGATATATGTATTAGAAGAAGACAATATGCATGAAAATAGTAAATATTGGTATTTAACAGAATTAGCAGCAAAATGTACAGCAAAAAGAATGGTACCAGATTATATCTCAGAAAAGAAAATGCTAGAATTGAAGGTAGACAAAAATGGTGAAGGACATTGTTATCCATGTATGGGTTGTAGATCATTCTTAACACCTTATGTAGATCCAAAAACAAACAAACCAAAATATTATGGAAGATTTAATCAAGGTGTTGTAACAATAAATTTAGTAGATGCAGCATTATCATCAGGAAAAGATATGGAAAAATTTTGGAAATTGTTTGATGAGAGATTAGAATTGTGTCATAAAGCTTTAAAAATAAGACATGAAAGATTAAGTAAAGCAACAAGTGATGTAGCACCAATATTATGGCAACATGGAGCTTTGGCAAGATTGAAAAAGGGAGAAAGTATACATCCATTGTTACACGGAGGATATTCTACACTTTCACTAGGATATGCAGGCTTATATGAATGTGTTAAATATATGACAGGACATAGTCATACAGATAATGGAGTAGGAAAAGAATTTGGATTAAAAGTAATGCAAAAATTAAATGATAAATGTAAGGAATGGAAAGAACAAGAAGATATTGATTATAGTGTATATGGAACACCAATAGAATCAACTACATACAAATTTTCAAAATGTTTAAGAAAAAGATTTGGAAAAATAAAAGGAATTACAGATAGAGATTATATTACTAATTCTTATCATGTACCAGTATTTGAAGAAATTGATGCATTTTCTAAATTGAAATTGGAAAGTGAATTCCAACAATTAAGCCCAGGTGGTGCAATTTCTTATGTAGAAACTCCAAATTTACAAGATAATTTGGAAGTTGTTTTACAAATAATTAAATTTATATATAATAACATTATGTATGCAGAATTAAATACAAAATCAGATTATTGTCAAAAGTGTGGATATGATGGAGAAATTTTAATTGATGATAATCTTGAGTGGTATTGCCCAAATTGTGGTAATAGAGATCATGATACATTAAATGTAGCAAGAAGAACATGTGGGTATATAGGAAGCAATTTTTGGAATAAAGGTCGTACACAAGAAATAAAGGAAAGAGTGTTACATATAGATAATAAAGATGATGAATAAAAACAATGGTAAATATAAATTTATAGTTTTTTAAATAGAAGACATTGATAAATTTATATTTGCCTGAAATAATAGCTTTTAAAAGGAGTATGATAAACATGAGATATAATAAAATAAGAAAAATGGATATTGCAGATGGGCCAGGAGTTAGAGTGTCAATATTTATGCAAGGTTGTACATTTAATTGTAAAAATTGTTTTAATCCAGAAACTCATGATTTTAATGGTGGAAAGGAATTTACAGATAGTACAATTAATAGGGTTTTAGAATTGTGTGAAAATGAAAATATAGAAGGTTTATCAATACTTGGTGGAGAACCTATGAATCCTAAAAATATTGAGGGAACTACCAAACTTGCAAAAGCATTTAAACAAAAGTTCCCAGATAAAAATTTGTGGGCATGGTCTGGTTTTAGATTTGATAAAGAATTAAAGGATAAAGAAGTTGTAAAATATTTGGATGTTTTAGTTGATGGTCAATATATGGATGATTTGCATAATCCAACCTTAAAGTGGAAGGGATCTTCTAATCAAAGAGTTATAAATGTGCAAGAAAGTCTAAAGAAAAATGAAGTTATATTGATGCAAAGTTAGAAAGAAGTAACATAAAAAATTGCAATAATTTTACAAATATGCTATACTGTATTTATATGAAGTATTATATATTTTCCTTTTTACTTTATAATGCTTACATAAATACAAACAATTTTGGAGGAAAAAACAATATGAAAAACAGATTTAGTAGGAAAATGGTAAGATTGTGCTTAACACTTATTTTAGCTATTATTAGCTTGAGTGGATGTAGTTCTAGTTCTGGAGTAACTGATAGTGGTTTTATAAATACAGATGTATATGAAAACACTGATTATTGGAAAGAGGATAGCATAAATGTTATTACTAATCTAAAAACGGTAACGAAAAATCTTGAAGATGAGACTAATGAAAATCAACAATTTTCCAAGTTATCTTCAAAACAAGCGAAAAAGGTAGAAAATCTTAAAAAATGTATTTGTAATTATTTTATAGAAAAGTATGGCATAGATTTTTCTACAAAGTTGGAAAAACAAGAAGTAAGCTTTTTTTCGACACGGGTATTAGGTAATAGTATTACAATGGGATATGTGGATGTTAACAATTCTAATGAACTTCACTTAAATATTTTGCTAAATAAGGATCATAAAGATGAGTTTGAAACCACTTATGTCCATGAAACTCTTCATCAGTTAGGTTTTATTGATGCTTCTGGTAAAATGACATATGTTGTTGAGGGTATTGTAGATAAAAGTTGAATGTGATAGATAATGGTAACGATTCTTATTCTATAAATTAATTGTGTTTTTCATAAAGCTCTATTGGTTGATACTGGTAGGGCTTTATATTATGGGGGAGTTCTTCGAACTTCATATAATATAAAAGTAATAAATGAACCCCATTTCATTTTAAAATGAAATGGGGTGACATCTTTGTTTTAGATGCCTGCTATTTCATGAAATTTACATTTTTTTCTGTTATTCCAAAAGTCACAATAATCACTTCGTGGACAATCACTACAATAATAGTAGCCTTCAGTATGACACGTGTATTGAAGAACTTGACATTCATCAATAGTAAAGTTGACAGTGGAAAATTTTAAGAAATTTTGAACATTACTTTTTTTTGAAGAAAAAAATCCTCCTATACCATAAATGTTCAAGACGATTATGTTTTTGTCACAGATGTCTTCAGTAGTTCCTGTTTGAGTTAAATATCCTTTTGGAGTTTTTAAGATAAACCGTAAATACTCATGACTTGCCATATAAGAATCCTCCTATATTTTAGTATCTTAGTACAATAGTACTAAGAAATAACTAAAATAGTACATTTATTATATTTCGCTGTACCGACGAATAATTACAACATTATTATACTACTATTTACATAAATTAGCAATATTATTTTGTGAATTTATTTCAAATGGAGCCAATAGGCAGAATCGAACTGCCGACCTACAGGTTACGAATCTGTTGCTCTACCAACTGAGCTATATTGGCAAAAATAATACAAAAAATATTTTAACACAAAAAAAAGAAAAAAACCATAGATTTTATAAAAAAACAAAAAAATAATGGAAAAAGCAAAAAAAATATGATACAATGTAAGACATAAAAACTAGGAATAAACAAAAGGAGGAAATAATGGGATTTTTTGACAAGTTAAAAACAGGGTTAAATAAAACAAAAGAATCAATAAACGAAAAAATAAATGATGTATTTAGTAATTTTAGAAAAGTAGATGAAAATTTTTTAGAAGAGCTTGAAGAAATACTAATAATGTCAGATATAGGTATAGATACATCAACAAAAATAATAGGCAAATTAAGAGAAAGAATGAAAAAAGAAAAAATAGAAGATGAAGAAGAAGTAAAAAAAGTATTAAGAGAAGAAATGCAAGAAATTTTAGAGGTAACAGATAAAGAAATGCACTTAAATACAAAACCATCAATAATATTAGTTATAGGAGTAAATGGAGTAGGAAAAACAACATCAATAGGAAAAATAGCAAATAGGATAAGAAAAGATGGAAAAAAAGTAGTTGTTGCAGCAGCAGATACATTTAGAGCAGCAGCAGTAGAACAATTAGAAATTTGGGCAAAAAGATCTGGAGCTGAAATAGTAAAAAGAGAAGAAGGAGTTGATCCTGCATCTGTTGTATATGATGCAATAAAAAAGGTGAGAGAAGAAGAGGCTGATGTATTAATAGTTGATACAGCAGGAAGATTGCATAATAAAAAATATTTAATGGATGAGCTTAATAAAATACAAAAAGTAATAAATAAAGAAATGCCAGATGCAGATAAAGAAGTATTACTTGTAATAGATGGAACTACAGGACAAAATGCAATATCACAAGTTAAAGCATTTAAAAAGGAAGCAGATATAACAGGATTGGTTTTAACTAAATTAGATGGAACAGCAAAAGGTGGGGCTGTTATAGGTATAGTAGAGGAAAATAAAATTCCTGTTAAATTTATAGGTATTGGTGAACAGATAGATGATATGGAAGTGTTTAATGCAGAGGATTTTGTAAAAGCTATAATATAAAATTAACGAATGCAAAAAAAGAAGCTTTAGTCAAAAATGTATTTGATTTTGTAATATTTAGAATATATTGAAATTAATTTTTCTTTATGGTATATGTAAAAATTTAGTAATCAAGGAGGGAATAAATTTGCAAGAAAAAGAAGATATAGAACAAATAAAAACAGTAAAAAATGAAACTCCAGAAGAAATAAAAAAAGAAAATAGAAATTTAAATGAGGAAAAAGCGAAAACTAAAGAAAACATAAAACAAATAAAAAAACAACAAAATAATAAAAGAATAAGAAGAATAGTTGTTATAATATTTATAGTGTTATTTGCAATTACTAGTTGTGTTGTAATGAGAGGAAACTATTTAGAATATAAAGAATTAGGAGAACAGTATGTACAAGAACTTTTAACAAATTATAAGGTAAAATATAGTGTTATGGCTATAATATTTGTGTTTTTATATTTTTTAATATATGTGACAAATAGAGGAATAAAAAAAGGATTAAGAGAATTTTTTGATAGAGAAAAAATAGAAATGCCTAAATTACCAAATAAATCGTTAGCTTTAATAATCTCAGCAATAACTAGTGTAATAGCATCAAATAGTCTTGTGCAAAATATAATTTTAGGAATGAGTAATGTATCATTTGGAAAAACAGAATCAATTTTTGGACTAGATATAGGATATTATTTTTTTCAAAAGCCGTTAATTGATCAAATATTAAATTATGGATTTTGGTTAATAATAGGAATGACGGTATATATGGCGTTGTATTATGTAATTGTATTTAATAGGTATTTTGATGGTATAGATGGACTAATGTTAAGAGAAAGTTTATTTATAAAAAAGATATTAAGAAATGTAATGTTAATAGCAATCATATTTGGTATTGGAACAATACTTAATACACAAAATATATTGTTTGGAAAGATTGCTACGATAGAAAATACAGCAACTACTAGATTTGATGGTGTTAGCAGTAATATAGAATTAACAGGTGCAAGCTATACAGATACAACAATAAAAAGATGGGGATATACAATATATGGTATAGTAATAATAATATGTGTAGGAATAGCTATAAAATATTTTAAACAAAAAAACACACAGAAGGTTTTAAAAAGTTTAGCTATAATACCAATATATTTAGTTTGTTTATTTGTTGTAATGATAGGTTTTAATTTGATATTTGTTACACCTAATAAATTGGATAAAGAAAAAGAAAATATATCAAATAATATAGAAAGTACAAAAAATGCTTATGGAATTGATGTAAATGAAAATAGCTTAGAATATTCAGGAACTATTACAGAGCAAGAGGTTAAAAATAATGATAAAATAATAAATAATATACCACTTGTAAGTAAAGAATCAATATTAGCAACGGTTAAGGAAAAACAAACAGGAACTGGATATTATACATATAGACAAGCAAATTTGGCAAAATATAAAATTGATGAAAGAGAGCAATTGGTATATGTTTCACCAAGAGAAATTGTGAATTCAGGTAGAACATACACAAATAAAACTTATGAATATACACATGGAATAGGGCAAATAGTAACATCAGCTACAAATACAACAGAAGAAGGTGATATTCAATATTTACAAAAAGATGTATCTGGAAAAGATGATAAATTAAATACAGAAAGACAGCAAATTTATTTTGGATTGGAAACAAATGATACTATTGCAACAAATGCTAAAAATAAAAAGGAATATGATTATACGGACGAATTAGGAAATGAGTATACATCAAGCTATCAAGGACAAGCAGGTTTAACATTAAGTTTTGGAGATAAACTTATTTTAGCTTTAAGAAAAGGTGATATAAAATTAGCTTTTTCAGGAGAAATGACTGAAGATAGTAAAATTTTAATTAATAGAAATATAATAAAGAGAGCTAAAAAAGCTATGCCATATTTGTTGTATGATGATGAACCATATACAGTTGTGACAAATGATGGAAAAATAAAATGGGTATTAGATGCATATACAATATCTAGTAATTATCCATATTCACAATATACAAATATAGAATATAATAATAAAAAACAAAAAATTAATTATATAAAAAATTCTATAAAAGTAATAATTGATGCTTATGATGGAACTATAGATTATTATATTACTGACAAAACAGATCCAATAGCTATGGCATATAACAATACTTATAAGAATTTATTCAAAGAAGAGATTCCAGAAGATATAGCTAGTCATTTAACATATCCAAAATATTTGTATAAAGTACAAGCGGAATTATTAAAATCATATCATAATGCAAAAGCAGATATTTTATATAGGGCTGATGATATATGGGATTTTGCAAAATATAATAATAATAAAGTAACAAAATCAACAGGAGGAATTTTAGAACCATATTATGCAATGGTTCAAGTTGATGGTAAAGTAGAAGTTGGATTGATACAAGTATATACACCAAATCAAAAACAAAATTTGATATCATATTTAATAGGAACTACTGAAAATGGTATGAATAAGTTGCATTTGTACAAATTTTTACAAGATAGTAATGTTGTAGGACCAATTCAGTTGGAAAAACAAATAGAACAAGATGATGCAATTTCAAAAGAAATTGAAACACTAAATACTACCGGTGCTAAGGTTACTAAAAGTATGGTGGTTATACCTATAGGAAATACAATTTTATATGTAGAGCCAATATATCAAACAAAATTAAATGAGTCAAAAATACCATTGTTGAAAAAAGTTGTAGTTTCTTCAGGAAATAAAGTAGCTATAGGTGATACTTTAGAAAAGGCTTTAGAAAATTTACTTTCTACTTATGCAGTGGATATTAAAATAGAGAATACTGAAAATATGCAAGGCTTAATAGAAGCAATAATAAAAGCAAATAATAATTTAACAGAGTCAAATGAAAATGATGACTGGGAAATGATAGGAAAAGATTTAAAACGTTTGCAAGAGCTAATTAAATCATTAGAAATGATGAATGAAGAGCAAAATAAAAAAGAAGAAAAACAAACAAATTCTTTAAATGCAACAAATATGGTGAATGTTAATAATACAACAAATACTACTCAGAAATAAGTCAATGAAATAAATAATTTGTATTTTGAAAAAAGCTACAGATTAATGTTATTCAAAAAAATACAAAATAATTTAAAAATGTTGTTAATTTTACAAAAATATGATAAGATAAAAACAATAAATTTTAGGAGGAATACAAATGGAATTTAAGAAATGTACAAGATGTGGAAATTTTTATGTAACAGAAGGAAATGTATGTCCAAGATGTGTTGCAAAAGATAATATGGAATTTGCTACATTTAAGACATATATAAAAGAAAATGGATTAATAGGTAGCATTGATACTATATCAGGAAAAACAGGAATATCAGAAAAAAACATAAATAGATTTCTAACATATAATGAAATAAAAGAAGATATTACACCGATAAATGGGAATGGAAAAATAAATTTGTAAAAAAATGTATGGTTGGATTCTAAATGATCCAACCATTAATGTATAATATTTTATATTGAAAGGAAGAAAAAAAGATGAATGCACTAAAAATATTAGAAGAAAGAGGATTTATAGAACAATTAACACATCCAAAAGAAATGTATGAATTATTTGATAGAAACGAGTCAGTACCATTTTATATAGGAATAGATCCAACAGCAGATAGTTTACATGTAGGTCATTTTGTATCTTTAATGGTAGCTAGTTATTTACAAAAATGTGGTCATAAGCCAATAATATTAGTAGGTGGAGGAACAGCTTCTATTGGTGATCCTTCAGGAAAAACAGATATGAGAAAAATGCTTTCAAGAGAGCAAATAGATGCAAATGTTGCAAGTATAAAAAAACAAGTTGAAAAATTTGTTAGTTTTGAAGGTGAAAATGCGGCAATAATTGTAAATAATGCGGATTGGCTTTTAGGTTTGAATTATATTGATTTTATGCGTGAAATAGGAAGTCTATTTTCAATAAATAGAATGTTGGCTGCAGAATGTTATAAACAACGTTTAGAAACAGGATTAACTTTTTTTGAGTTAGGTTATATGTTAATGCAATCTTATGACTTTTTACATTTATATAATACTTATGGTTGTAAACTAGAAATAGGTGGAAATGATCAATGGTCTAATATTATTGGAGGAGTGGATTTAATACGCAAAATAGGAAGAGATGATTCTTATGGTTTGACATTTAAGTTATTAACAACAAAAGAAGGTAAAAAAATGGGGAAAACAGAAAAAGGAGCATTATGGTTAGATGCTAATAAGGTTTCACCTTATGAATTTTATCAATATTGGAGAAATATTGAAGATGAAAGTGTAGAAAAAGTTTTATCATTATTAACATTTTTAGACATGGAAGAAGTTAAAAGATTAGCATCATTAAAAGATGAAAAGACTAATGAAGCTAAAAAAATAGCTGCTTATGAAATTACTAAATTAATACATGGAGAGGAGGAAGCCAAAAAGGCAGAAGAAGCATCAAATGCATTATTTAATGGTCAAGGTTCTATAGAAAATATGCCTTCTATGAAATTAGAAAGTACAAATATTTCTATAATAGATGCTTTGATAAAAACAGAAATAGCACCATCTAAAAGTCAAGCAAGAACATTAATATCTCAAAATAGTATTAGTTTAAATGATAATAAAATAACAGATTGTAATTATGTACTTTCTGGAAGTGATTTTAGTGAAGGATATGCTATATTAAAAAAAGGTAAAAAAGTTTTTTATAAACTTGAAGTTTAGTTAATGGAATGTGAAAGAACAAAAACTAATATTAATACATTGTACTTATTTAGAACATTTTAAAGTCTGTGGATTGTTCGTGTGCGAAAATTATTAAATAAATTTTCTGTGCATTATTATATTTCCTATAATAGATAAAGCTATAAAAGGCTTTATTTTTTTTACCTTTTATGATAGAATAGCAATATCAAAAAATAAGAAAAATTCAAAGAAAAACAGAAGAAAGAAAGTGTAAAAATTGAAAAAAATAAATGGAACAATAATGCAATGTTTTGAATGGTATTTAAAAACAAATCAAGACTTTTGGTTGAACGTATCAAGCAAGGCAGAAAAGATAGCAGAATTAGGAATAACAGCTTTATGGTTACCACCTGCATATAAAGGAATAGGTGGGAAAGATGAAGTTGGATATGGAGTATATGATATTTATGATTTAGGAGAATTTGATCAAAAAGGGACAATAAAGACAAAATATGGTTCAAAACAGGAATATTTAGATTGTATAATGGCTTTAAAACAAGCAGGAATTGAAACTTATGCAGACATAGTGTTAAATCATAAAATGGGAGCAGACAAACTTCAAACAATACCAGCAACGAAAGTAGATTGGGGAAATCATAATCTAGCTATAGCAAATCAAGAAAAAGTAAAAGTAGCAACAAAATATATATTTCCAGGAAGAAAACATAAATATTCAGATTTTGAATGGAATTGGACACATTTTACAGGGATAGATTACAATAGTGAAACAGGTGAACATGCGATTTTTAAATTTAAGGATAAAGAATGGAGTAATACTGTAGATGAAGAGTTTGGAAATTTTGATTATTTAATGGGAACAGATATAGATTTTAAAAATCCAGAAGTTGTTGAAGAATGTATAAAATGGGGTGAGTGGTATGTAGATACTACAAAAATAGATGGATTTAGATTAGATGCTGTAAAACATATAGATGCAGAATTTTATGATAAATGGTTAAATATATTAAGAGAAAAATTTAAAAAAGAATTGTTTTCTGTTGGAGAATATTGGTCAAATGATGTTAATAAATTACATAGATATATAACAGAAACTCATGGACAAACATCATTGTTTGATGTTCCATTACATTATAACTTTGAAAATGCATCAAAAGATGAAAATTATGACTTATCACATATTTTAGAACATACATTAGTAAAAGAAAATCCATCAAGAGCAGTAACATTTGTGGACAACCATGATACACAGCCAGGTCAAGCCTTACAAAGTTTTGTTGATGAATGGTTTAAACAAAGTGCTTATTCAATAATTTTATTAAGAGAAGAAGGATATCCTTGTGTGTTTTATGGTGACTTATATGGAATTGAACATGATAACATAGAACCAGTAAACGATATACAGACGCTTATAAGATTAAGAAAAGAAAAAGCATATGGAGAGCAACATGATTATTTTGATCATCCAAATTATATAGGGTGGACACGAGAAGGAGATATGGAACATTTACGTTCAGGATTAGCTGTTATTATGACAAATAGAGGAGAAGGAGAAAAAACAATGTATATAGGTTTAGAACACGCTGGAGAAACTTTTATAGATGTTATAGGCAGTTGTGATGATGAAGTAATAATAAGAGAAGATGGATGTGGAGTGTTTAAAGTAAAAGAAAAATCAGTATCTGTTTGGATAAGAAAATAAGTTTACTTAGTTATAAAGGAATGAAGGTTTTATGAATTTGAAAAAAAATGTATTTAAAAAAATTTGTATATTTATAATATTATTATTAATTTTGTCAACTTCAGTAATGGCTAATAATGATCAACAGGTAAGTGATGTAAAACAATATGACTTAGAAAAAATAGGTATGAAAATATCATTACAAAATAATTTTATAGATATTATAGAAAGTATGGAAAATAATGATGAAAAGGTTTCGAATATAGAAAACAAAGATGAATATTTAAAAAATTATAAAAATTCTGGAGTTTTATTAGATGCAGTTGATAATATAGAAAGTCCTTCAAAAGAAATATTAGTTGTATGTAAAACAAGTAATAATTATATAGATATGGCAAATTTTAATGAGTTTTCTGATGAAGAGAAAAATGCATATAAAGAAAAATTATTGGAGACATTTGAAGAAAAAGAAAAACAATCACAAAGTGAAAAAACAAAATTTAGCATAAAAGAGAATTCGATATTAAAAACAGATAATGGAAATAATTTTATTAGTATTAAGACATCATTAGAAAAAGAAGAAAAAGTATTAGAAATGTCTATATATTATACAATTGTAAATGGTAGATTAGTAACAATAAGTTTTAGAAATTATCAAAAAGAAGATCAAGAAATGCAAGAACAAGAAAAACAAGTAATGGAAAATATAGAATTTTATGAAGTAGAAAGACCACAAGCAGTAGCTACTAATCAAACAATGCAATTAGCTTTAGGCTTTACAACAATAGTTTTTATAATATTAGCAATAATTGTAATTATGATTAGAATAAAAGACAGAAAATATTTAGACAAAAATATAAAAGATGTTAAAATAAAGCAATATAGTAAATTTGGAGGATTAGTTTTGTTTTTTTGGACATTATGTTTTTATCAATTTTTCTTAAGAATTGTAGAAGTAAGCAATGTGTCTAAAATTGAAGGTATGGATTTTTATGTAGGAGCAATAATTATACAAAATACAATATTGGCTATAGTGAATATGTATCAAATTTATTTAACTGTTAAAAGAAAACCAGAAACACCAAAAAGATTAGTTAAAACAAATATATTAGTTATGTTAATAGGAGTGATTATAACAATTGTTAGAATAATTTATGCTTTGATAAAACCGATGGAAATATATGATAAAGAATATTTTAAACAAGAATTAATTACTTTAGTATATAGTGTTATATATCCATTAATATGTATATTTTATTTTAAATTTTCAAAAAGAGTTCAAACATATTATTATTTAAAAATAAAGGAATGATTGTATTATGAAAAATAAGAAATTGATAAATAGTTTTAAATGTGCTATACAAGGAATTAAACAAGCAGTGAAAACTGAAAGAAATGTAAAAATTCATATAACTATAATGATATTAGTTATAATAGCAGGGATAGTTTTAAAGATAAATACACAAGAATGGATAATATGTATAATATTATTTGGCTTGGTTATTTCATTGGAATTAGTAAATTCAGCAATAGAAGCAACTGTAGATATTGCAATGCCAGAAATAAATGAAAAAGCAAAAGTTGCTAAAGATGTGGCAGCTGGGGCAGTACTAGTTTCAGCAATTGCTTCAGCAATTATAGGATTAATAATTTTTATTCCTAAAGTGATAGCTTTTTGTACAAATATGCAGATTTTAAAAAATATATATTAATATTATTAATGTTTGTTTTGTTATGAAAAAATTCGACAATACTTGCTAATATTTTTATAATATAGTAAAATAATAAAGAAAAATTGAAAAGGAGATTTTGAAAATATGAAGAAAAAATTAATTGCTTTATTTATAATATTATTAATAGTAGTAATTTGCATTATATTTGTTGTAAAATCAAAAGAAACTAAACCAGAAGAAATATTAAATCAGTATATAGACTTACTAAATGAAAAAAAATATGAAGAAATGTATGGATATATAACAAAACAATCAAAAGAAAAAATAAATCAAGAAGATTTTATAAAAAGGAACAAGAACATTTATGAAGGTATTGATGCTTATGATATAAAAATTGAAATTAAGGGAATAGAAAAAGATAAAGAAGATAAAACAACTAAAATAACTTATGATGAAACAATGTCAACATCAGCAGGAAGTTTGACTTTTGAAAATATTACAAAAATAAAAAAAGATGAAAAAGAATATAAAATAGTATGGTCATCTAGCCTAATATTTCCACAATTGAGAGATACAGATAAGGTTCGTATAAGTACAATACAAGCATCAAGGGGAGAAATTTTGGATAGAAATGGGAATAAAATAGCTGAAAATGGAAAAATATCTTCTGTTGGAATTGTACCAGGAAAGCTAGGGGAAAATAAAAAAGAGAATATTGCAAAAATTTCACAATTAACAGGTGTTTCGGAAGAATATATAAATAAACAAATATCAGCTTCTTATGTAAAAAATGATACATTTGTACCAATAAAAAAAGTTGCGATGAATAATGCTAGTTTAAAAGAACAATTATTACAAATTCCAGGTGTTATGATAAGTTCAACAGATGCAAGGGTATATCCTTATGGAAAGGAAACTTCACATATAACAGGATATGTTCAACCAATTAGTGCAGAAATATTATCTGAAAAAGAAGGCAAAGGATATAATAGTAATAGTATAATTGGAAAAGTAGGATTAGAATATGCTTATGAGGATAAAATAAGGGGAATAGATGGAGTAGAAATATATATAGAAGATTCAGAAGGAAATAGGCTAAAAGAATTAGCTAAACAAGATAAAAAAGATGGTCAAGATATAAAATTGACAATTGATATGGATATACAATCTAAATTATATAATCAATTGAAAGATGACAAAGGATTTTTTGTTGTAATGGAACCACAAACTGGTGAAATGTTAGCGTTAGTAAGTACACCATCTTATGATGCAAATGATTTTGTCTTAGGTTTGACAAATGAACAATGGGAAAGTTTGAATAATGATGAATCAAAACCATTATATACAAGATTTTTACAATCATATTGCCCAGGTTCAACTTTTAAACCAATTACAGCTGGAATAGCATTAACGACAGGGACTATTGACAAAAGTTGGGAAGCAACATATAATGGGCTAAGTTGGCAAAAAGATAGTAGCTGGGGAAATTATAATGTAACAACATTGACTAGTTATCCAGGAAGCAAAAATGTAACAAATGGTTTAATATATTCAGATAATATATTTTTTGCTCAAGCAGCATTAAAAACTGGAAAAGATAAATATGTGGAATATTTGAAAAAACTTGGATTTGGAAATAGTTTAGATTTTCCTTTGAGTTTAAAAGAATCTCAATATTCTAATAATGATAAAATTGATACAGAAATAAAATTGGCAGATACTGGCTATGGACAAGGTGATTTGTTAGTAAATCCAATTCTTATGGCTTCAATATATTCAGCTTTTGCAAATAAAGGAAAAATGGTTAAACCTTATATAGATTATCAAGATGGCAAAAAAGAATATATGGATGAAAATGTTTTTTCAGAAGAAGCGGGAGAAACTGTAAAACAAGGATTAGTACAAGTTGTAGAAAATCCTAATGGAACAGCAAATGATATGAAAGTGTCAGGACTTACAATAGCAGGAAAAACAGGAACAGCAGAATTAAAAAAATCAAGTGATGATAAGGATAGTGGAACTTTAGGTTGGTTTGATTGTTTTACAACAGATAGGGCACAAGGTAATTTATTAATTATAGGAATGGTTGAAAATGTTCAAAACAATAGCCAAGGTGGAAGCCATTATGTTATTAAAAAAATAAAAAATATACTATAATATATTGAAAGGAAAGCTAGTATTAGTTATGATAAATATTTTATTATGTGGAAATGAAAAAGTATTTGATGGAGCACTTACAGAATTAATATCAATAACAAATAAAACAAAAGAACCAATTAATTGCTATATTTTTACTATGAATTTAACACGTATAAAACCAGAATATACGGAAATGAAAGATGAACAAATATCTTTTTTACAGCAGGTAGTGAAATCTAAAAACAATGAAAATAATGTAACAAAAATAGATGTAACTGATTTGTATGAAAAGGAATTTGGAAAATGTGTAAATGAAACTGCATATTGTACGCCATATACATTATTGAGATTACTTGCAGATAAAATAGAAGGTATGCCCAATAAATTATTGTATTTAGATATAGATATGATGTGTGCAGGTGACATATCAGAATTATATAATACTGATATATCAGATTATGAATATGCTGCTGTAAGAGAAAAATATGGTTCTAAAATAATTAGGCCAGATTATATAAATGCAGGAATGTTGTTATTAAACATGAAGAAGATTAGAGAAACAGGACTACTTGAAAAAGCGAGAGCTTTAATAAAAACTAAAAAGATGTTATTTGCGGATCAAGATGCAATATTTCGTTCTACAACAAAGAAAAAAATATTGCCAAGAAAATATAATGAACAATCAAAATTTAATGGAAAAAATACAGTAATTTGTCATTTTTGTAAAAGATTGTTGTGGAGACCTTTTCCACATACAGAAAATTATAAGCAATGGAATGTTGAGGAAGTACATAAAATTCTTAAATGCTATGCGTTTGATGAAGATTTAAAAGAATATTTAGAATTAAAAGGAAAGATAGGAGCAGAAGTAAATGAAAAATAAAAATATAATACCAGTGTTTTTTGCAGTAGATGATGGATATATACCATTTTTAGGAATAGCTTTAAAATCATTAATAGATAATGCATCAGATGAAAATAAATATCAAATAAAGATTTTATATACAAATGTATCAGGTGAAAATATTAGAAGAATAAAAAAATATGAAAAAGAAAATATTAATATAGAATTTGTTGATTTAAATAAACAATTAGAAGATATTAAAGAAAAATTATATACACGAAATTATTTTTCTAATACAACTTATTATAGATTGTTTATACCAGAATTATATCCAGAATATAAAAAGGCTATTTACATAGACAGTGATACTATATGTTTAACAGATATTGCAAATTTATATAACATAGATATGAAAAATAATTTGATAGCAGGAGTACCAGATGGTGCTATTCAGGCAATTGATGTATTCAAAGATTATGTTGAAAGAGTTGTAGGAGTTTCAGATTATAATAATTACTTTAATGCAGGAATTATAGTAATGAATTTGGAAGAATTAAGAAAATATAAATTTCAAGATAAATTTATTTATATGTTAGGAAAGGTTAGATTTGAAGTTGCTCAAGATCAAGATTATATGAATAGATTATGCAAAGGAAGGGTGAAATTATTAGACTTTTCTTGGAATAGAATGCCAATTATGGGAAAACAAACAGGTGACATTAATATTATACATTATAACTTAGGTGCAAAGCCATGGTATTTTGATGATGTTTTGTATCAAGAATATTTTTGGAAATATGCAGAGAAAACAGACTTTTATAATGAGATAAAGGAAATTGGGGAAAAATATACAGAAGCAGATAAAGAAAAAGATGATGCTAATAGTGCTAAACTTATAGAATTAGCACAAATAGAAACAGATTGTGTTGGAGACGATAGAATAAATAGGAGATAGTTTAATGAAAACCAAGAAAATATTAACGTTATCAAAAATGAAAAAAGATGAAAATGATGTTAATCAACAAAAAGAAGAAAGACATCAATATAGAGTTAAAATCTTACAAAAAATAGAAGAGTTAGAAAGAGAAGGAAAATTTGATGTTGATGCAGAAGAGGATCCAGCTACAATAGTATTAACACCAGAAAACATAGATTATCTAAGAAAAAAAATGTCAAGTAAATTAAAAAGAGTTTTTGCAAATGAAGTTGGAGAAAAATTTTTAGATAATTTATTAAGAAATAATAAACTTATAATAAAACAAATAAATGGAATAGAAAATTTGAGCAAAGTAGATACAGGGGCAATAGTAACATGTAATCATTTTAATCCTTTTGATTGTTTTACAATAGAAAAAGTTTTTAGATTATCTGGAAAGATAGAAGAAAAGAGATTATATAAAGTAATAAGAGAAGGAAATTACACTAACTTTCCAGGATTATATGGATTTTTCTTTAGAAATTGTGATACATTGCCATTAAGTTCAAATAAAAGAACAATGGTTGAATTTATGAAAGCAGTAGATGTATTATTACAAAAAGGTGATTTTATATTAATATATCCGGAACAAAGTATGTGGTGGAATTATAGAAAACCAAAGCCATTAAAACCTGGAGCATTTAAAATAGCATCACGTAATAATGTTCCAGTTATACCGATTTTTATAACTATGCAAGATAGTGAAAATTTGGATGATGAAGGTTTTCCAATACAAGAATATATTGTAAATATTGAAGAGCCTATATATCCAGATATGAATTTATCTCAAAAGGAAAATACAGAAATACTGCTAAATAAAAATTATGAGATATGGAAAAAAATATATGAAGATTTTTATGGTATTCCATTAGAATATACAACTGAAAGTGTAAAAGAGACAGAATTGAAAGTAGAAAAATAAATAAATTTATGATTTTATATAATTTAGTATAAGGAAATGTGGTGTTAAAGTTGAAAAATGACAGAATAATATATTATAAAGATGAATTAAATGAAGAGTTTTCAACAGCAAAAATAGAACCAAGAAAAATAGATGAAAAATATAAATATATTCATAAAAATCCTATATGGAATGTATGTTCTTTTTTAGTACAACAATATTTAAGTGTACCAATAAAGATATTATATTCTAAATGTAAATTTCATATTAGATATATTGGAAAAGAAAAATTGAAAAAATATAAAAATAAAGGGTATTTTGTGTATGTGAATCATACGCAACCATTTGCAGATACTTTTATACCAAGTAATCCAATATATCCTAAAAGGAATTTTTTTATAGTTAATCCAGAGAATGTATCTATGAAATTTATAGGGAATTTTGTACAAATGCTTGGGGCAATCCCAATTCCGGGTAATAAGGAAGCAATGAAAAATTTCTTGAATGTGATAGAAGAAAATATACGAAAAAAACATAGTATAACAATATATCCTGAAGCTCATATTTGGCCATATTATACTAAGATAAGACCTTTTAAAGATGTTTCTTTTAAATATCCAATACAATTGGATACACCAGTATTTTGTATGACAAATACATATCAGAAATATGGGAAAAGTCAGGATAGAATACAAATAGTAACATATATTGATGGTCCTTTTTTTGCTAATAAAAATCTTAATAAGAAAGAACAACAGAAAGAATTGAGAGATAGAGTTTATAATTGTATGGTTGAAAGAAGTAAAAATAGTAATGTGGAATTTATTAAATATATTAAAAATGACAATTTGAATATGAAAATTTAAAATGCACAAGATCAATATACTGAAATAGTTAAATAGTATGTTGGAAATATTATCAGATAAGTATATTTGATATTTTGAAAAATTTTACACTATTTTAACTTTACATAAATTGACAAATTTGCATTTTTGTGTTATCATTTTTTTATATGTTACTAAATAACTTTTTAAATTATAGGAGGAAAAACTTCATGGAAAAAGTATTTAATGCAGAAACTTTAACAGTTAAAGGTTGGGAAGGTTTTACTACCCAACAGATAGGAGATGCTTTAGAAAAAGCTATTGCCGAAAAGGAAAAGATGGGGTTTAGAGTGAAAAAGATTGTTTGTGGAAATGCAATTATAGACCTTCCTAGTACAAGAGGCAAAGTGACAGAGGCTTATTTATGGCCTAAACTGCTTGAACGCTTTAGCGGGAATCCAGCCGAAAAACACTTGATTACAGTGGAAGTGGAGGATGAATCCTTATAAGAAAGTAAAAAAGACAGAAAATTTTTAATAAAAGTTTCTGTCTTTTTTACGTATAGGAAATATCAAGGTAATGTTTATATAAGAAAGGAACAATACAGAGAAAAATGAATTAATATTAATGTTTGATTATATATAAAAGTCTTTTGGTGGTGACTTTATTATTAGAAAATTATTTGTGTTTATAGGCGTAAACTTAATGGCAGAGCAATGAAGCATTAATCTTTTAAAATCAAAATTACCATATAATGAATCTCCTATAAGTGGATGACCAATATAAGAAAAATGTACACGAATTTGATGAGTTCTGCCAGTAATTAGATTACATTTAACAAGACTACAATTAGAATCTATAGAATAGTCTAAAACTTCATATTTTGTTATAGAAGGTTTACCAGTTTCAAAGTCAATACATCTTTCTATTATACTATTGTTTTTTCTAGCTATGGGTAAATCAATAGTACCAGTATTTTCATCAAGTTTGCCGTGAACTATTGCTAAATAAGTTTTAGAAAATGTGTTATTTTGCATTTGAAGTGAAAGATATTCGTGTGAATATGCACATTTTGCAAATACGACAATGCCAGAAGTTCCTATATCTAATCTGTTCACAGGACGTATTTTTTTGTGTAATCCAATAGTGTCAAAATAAAATTTAATCCCATTTGAAAGTGAATTTTCGTAATGTTGCATTGATGGGTGTACTGGTATCCCAGAAGGCTTATTTACTATTAAAATCCATTCATCTTCGTACAAAATATCTAAATCCATGGGAGTTGGTACAATGTTTGAATTATCTTCCCAATAGTTAAAATCTATATTTATAAAGTCTCCTAATTCTAAGTTTTTTCGTGTATCACAAAGTAATTCATTACAGGTAATAAGTTTTTTATTTATAATTTGTTGACGTAATCTGCTTGATATTTTTAGTTTTGATTGTAATATTTGGTTAATTGTTAAACCAATATCTTCTTTTTTTGCAATATATTTTAATTCCATAAATAACTCCATAATTTAATTTGATAGTATTATATAATTTTTTTTTGTAAAAATCAACTTAAAAAAGCATTGATATATTTGACATTTTGTAGTAAAATATTTGATATAAAAAACGAAAGGAAGATTAAATATGAAAATTACTTATAAAGGAAAAGAGCTAGAAGTACAAGAACCAATAAAAATAGAAGAATTATTAAAAAAAGAAATAGATAATAGTAAATACAAAGTAGTAGGCTGTATATTTAATAATGAATATCAAAATTTAGAATATGAAATAAAAAATGATGGAAAGGTAGATTTAATAGATACTTTTTCAAAAGAGGGAATGAAGATTTATGTTAGAACATTAGTATATATAATGGGAAAAGCTTTTGAAAAAATATATCCAAGTGAAAAGCTAACTGTAGAATATCAATTAGGAAATGCAATGTTTTGTACAATTGACAATATGAAAATAACAGAAGAATTTATTGAGAAAATGACTGAAGAAATAAAAAAAATAATAAGTGAAGATTTAAAAATAAAAAAAGTAATAATGACAAGAGAAGAAGCAAAAGAATTTTATGAAAAAACAAATGCATCTAAAGGAAGATTACAATATGATTTAACAGATAATGAAGAAATTTATATGTATTATTGTGAGGATTATTATAATTATTGTTATGGTACAATGGCAAATAGAACAGGAGTATTAGAAAATTTTGAAATAATAAAATATTATGATGGATTTTTATTAAGATATCCGACTACAAAAAATCCAACTGAAATACCAGAATTTAAACCAACTAAAAAATTGTCATGGGCATTAGAAGAATATGAGCGTATACACAAAATACTAGAAACAAATACTGTATATAAATTGAACAAAGCAATAAATAGTGGAAGAATAAAAGACGTAATTATGCTTGCAGAGGCATTACATGAAAAGAAAATAGCAAATATTGCAGATGATATAGCAAAAAGAAAAAATGTTAAAATGGTTTTAATAGCAGGTCCATCATCATCAGGAAAAACTACATTTGCACAAAGGTTGGGAATTCAATTAAGATTGAATGGAATTAAACCAGTAACTATTTCAGTTGACAATTACTTTGTAGAGAGAAGTGATACTCCAAAAGATGAAAATGGAGAATATGATTTTGAGTCAATAGAAGCTATAGATTTGAAATTATTTAATGAACATTTAGTAAAACTTTTAAATGGTGAAGAAATAGAAATGCCAAGATTTGATTTTCATGAAGGTACTAAAAAATATAAAGGTGATATGTTAAAATTAAATTCAGATGAGATACTTGTAATAGAAGGTATACATTGTTTGAATGATAAATTGACAAGTCAAATATCAAAAGATGAAAAATATAAAGTTTATATAAGTGCTTTAACAGTTTTGAATATGGATAGATACAATAGAATATCAACAACAGATACACGTTTGGTTAGAAGAATTGTAAGAGATTATCAATTTAGAGGGTATTCAGCAAAACATACTTTAGATACTTGGGCAAGTGTTAATAGAGGAGAAGAAAAGAATATTTTTCCATATCAAGAAGATGCAAATAAAATATTTAATACATCATTGATTTATGAGTTAAGTGCATTAAAAGATATAGCTAAACCATTACTTGAAGAGATTACACAAGATGAAAAAGAGTATGCAGAAGCTCAAAGATTGTTAAATATTTTGAAATATTTTGAATCTATACCTAATGAAGAAGTTCCTACTAATTCATTGTTAAAAGAGTTTTTGGGTGGCGGAAATTTCAAATATTAGATTGACAATATACATAAAAAAATGTATAATGTTTATAGTTTAAAAATTAAAGAAAAGGAAAGTTGATAATATGTTAGCAAAATATTGGAAAAAAATAGGATTACTAATATTAATAATTGCTTGTGTATTTAATGTGATGGGAAAACTAGTAAATAAGGTATCATTAAATAAAGAATTGGTATCATCAGCAATGTATGTAGTGCAAAATCAAAAAAATGAAATTTTAAAGAATAAAACAACAAATACAAATAATAAATAAAAATAATATTAAAATACTTGAAAAAAAAAATAAAATATGATATTATTAAAAACAGTCATGTTTAAACTATGAAAAAAGAGGTGAATTAAGAATGAAAGAAGGAATACATCCAAATTACAATAAACAAACAACAATTACATGTGCTTGTGGTAATGTTTTAGAAGTTGGTTCAACAAAAAAAGATATAAAAGTAGATGTTTGTTCAAAATGTCATCCATTCTGGACAGGAAATCTAAGACAAGAAACAGCAGGTGGAAGAGCAGACAAATTTAAGAAAAAATATGGTCTTGCATAATTTAAAAATAGTTAAAATAAAAAGTAGTAAAAAAGTGGGGAAAAGTATCACTGTAGAGTTGAGAATATCCTCGCTTTTTTTATAGTTAATTATTGATTTTTTTAGTCAAATATAGTAGAATAATCAGAGAAAAAATAGAAGCCGAAAGGATTGAATTTGTAAAAATGAACGAAGAAAAAGAAATACAAAAACAAAAAGAATATATAGAGAAAGTAAAGAAATTAAATAAAGAAAAAAATTTAAAATATGCAATATTAACAATGGGATGCCAATTAAATGAAAATGATTCAGAAAAAATTTCAGGAATGATTGAACAAATGGGATATACAAAAACTGAAAATCCTAAAGAAGCTGATTTAAATTTATTTAATACATGTTGTGTAAGAGAAAATGCAGAAGATAAGTTGTTTGGTAAATTGGGAGAATTAAAAAAAGTAAAAGAGGAAAATGGGACAATTATAGCAATAGGTGGTTGTATGATGCAAGAAAAACATATAACTAATAAAATAAAGGAAAGTTATCCTTTTGTAGATATATTATTTGGAACACATACAATTCATAAATTCCCAGAGGATTTGTATAATGTGTTAGAAACTAAACAAAAACAAGAAGACATATTAGATATTGATGGTAAAATATATGAAGGTTTACCAATAAAAAGAGAAAATAATTTAAAAGCGTCTGTAACAATAATGAATGGGTGCAATAATTTTTGTAGTTATTGCATAGTTCCTTATGTTAGAGGAAGGGAAAGAAGCAGACATCCAAAAGATATTTTACAAGAAGTTGAACAATTGGCTAAAGAAGGTTATAAAGAGATAACTTTATTGGGGCAAAATGTTAATTCATATTTAAGAGCAGAAAAATGGAAAGAAAAGGGTTTGGAATATAATGGGATAAATTCATTTGCAACATTATTGAGAGAAATAAATAAAATAGATGGAATAGAGAGAATTCGTTTTATATCACCTCATCCAAAGGATTTTACAGATGATGTAATAGAGGCAATTGCAAATTGTGAAAAAGTGTGTAAGTTAGTGCATTTGCCATTACAGTCTGGTAGTACAGAAGTGTTGAAAGTAATGAATAGAAGATATACTAAGGAACAGTATTTGGAATTAGTTGAAAAAATGAAGGCTAAAATTCCAAATTTGACATTGTCAACAGATATAATAGTTGGCTTCCCTGGTGAGACTGAGAAAGATTTTGAAGATACATTGGATGTTGTTAGTAAAGTGAATTATGAACAGGTTTATATGTTTATTTATTCTCGAAGAGTTGGAACTCCAGGTGATAAAATGGAAAATCAAATTCCAGATGAGGTAAAACATGAAAGATTTGATAGGTTGAAAGAACTTGTTGAGTCACAGATTGCTGAGAAGAATAAGAAATACGTTGATACTGTTCAGTATGTATTGGTTGAGGGCAAAAGTAAGAATAATGCTGATATGTTGACTGGTAGAACTGATAGTAATAAGGTTGTTGTTTTTGAGGGCGATGATAGTTATGTTGGAAAGTTGTTACCGGTTAGGGTTGTTTCTGAGCATTTGTGGTACCTTAAAGGGGTAGTTGAAAAATAATTACAATTTTGGCTGTGTTAAATTTTATTTTAAATGCAGTTACATACATATTTAAAATAATATGGGAGGATGAGAAATATGGCAGAGTTTTCGCCTATGATGCAAAGGTATCTTGAAACAAAAGAACAATATAAGGATTGCATATTATTTTATCGTTTGGGTGATTTTTATGAGATGTTTTTTGATGATGCAATTATAGCTGCTAGAGAATTAGAAATAACATTGACTGGAAAAGATTGTGGACAAGAGGAAAGAGCTCCAATGGCAGGTGTACCACACCATGCTGCTGAAATGTATATTTCTAGGTTGATTGCAAAAGGATATAAAGTGGCTATATGTGAACAGTTAGAAGATCCTAAAACAGCTAAGGGAATAGTAAAAAGAGGTGTAATAAAAGTTGTAACACCTGGAACGATTATAGATAGTAATATGCTTGAAGAGAGAAAAAATAATTATATTATGTCTATATATAAAACTGGAATATATTTTGGTATAAGTGTTTGTGATATATCTACAGGTGAATTTTATTCAGCTGAAATAAAAGATCAACAAAATTTTCCACTTTTATTAGATGAATTGGCAAGATATAATCCATCTGAATTAGTAATAAATAGTATGATGGATGATTGCCAAGAAGAAATGTCAAAAATCAAAGAACGTTTTGATTGTTATATAACACGTTTTCAAGATAAATTTTTTGATAGTAAAATAGATACTTTGAATTTGAGATTTAATATAGTTGATACAAGTAATAAAACAATAGAGAATTTAAAGGATAAAACATTGGCAGTTCCACCAATAAATGCATTACTTGCATATATTGAGCAAACTCAGATGACTACATTAGATCATTTGAATAAAATAACAATTTATCAGATTTCGAAATATATGTCTTTAGATATAAATGCACGTAGAAATTTAGAAATTACTGAAAAAATGCGTGACAAGTCAAAAAAAGGAACATTATTATGGGTATTAGATAAAACTTCGACATCAATGGGAGGAAGAATGTTAAGAAGGTGGTTAAATGACCCATTAATTGATACTTTAGAAATAAATAATAGATTAAATGCAGTAAAAATTTTAAAAAATGATATGATTTTGCGTGGAGATATAACAGAAAATTTGAAAAAAGTATATGACATAGAACGTTTAGCAGGAAAGATGGCTTATGGGAATGCAAATGCACGTGATATGATAACATTAAAAAATTCTTTGGAAAAGTTACCTGATTTGAAGCAAGTATTATCAAATATAAAAGAAAGCATAATGTTAGGGGAAATATATCAAAATATTGATGAATTAAAAGATATACATGACTTGATAGAAAAAGCAATTGTAGATGATCCTCCTATGACAATAAAAGATGGGGGAATAATAAAGATTGGCTATGATGAAGAAATAGATAAATTAAAAACAGCAACAACAGAAGGAAAAAATTGGATAGTTAATTTAGAGGCCGAAGAGCGTGAAAAGACAGGTATTAAAAACTTAAAAGTTGGATTTAATAAGGTATTTGGATATTTTATAGAAGTTACAAAATCATATTTATCACAAGTACCAGATAGATATGTAAGAAAACAGACTTTGACAAATGCTGAAAGATATATAACAGAAGATTTGAAAAATTTAGAAAATCAAATTTTAGGAGCAGAAGAAAAAGTTGTAAACTTAGAATATAATGCTTTTATAGAGATAAGGGAAGAAATTGCAAAAAATATAAAAAGATTACAATCAACTGCAATGGCGGTATCTGAATTAGATGTATTAACATCATTTGCACAAGTTGCAGAAGACTTAAATTATTGTATGCCTCAAGTTGATAATTCTGGAATTATTGATATAAAAGCAGGTAGACATCCTGTTATAGAAAAAATGTTGGGAGCTGGTTCTTTTGTAGATAATGATACATATTTGGATAAAGATGAAAATAGATTATCTATAATAACTGGACCTAATATGGCTGGTAAGTCTACATATATGAGGCAAGTAGCTTTGATTACACTTATGGCACAAGTAGGAAGTTTTGTTCCAGCAAGTGAAGCACATATAGGTGTTGTTGACAAGATTTTTACAAGAGTAGGTGCTTCAGATGATTTAAGTATGGGGCAAAGTACTTTTATGGTAGAAATGATGGAAGTTGCAACAATATTGAAAGAAGCTACATCTAATAGTTTGGTTATATTAGATGAAATAGGTAGAGGAACATCGACTTATGATGGATTATCTATTGCATGGGCTGTTGCAGAATATATTGCTGATAAGGAAAAATGTGGAGCAAAAACTTTATTTGCAACACATTATCATGAACTAACAGAATTAGAAAATCAATCTGATGGAATAAAAAATTATTCAATAGCGGTTAAGGAAAAAGGTGAGGACATTATATTCTTAAGAAAAATAGTTAGAGGTGGAACAGATGAAAGTTATGGTATACATGTTGCAAAACTAGCAGGTGTACCTAAGATTGTAACACAAAAGGCTAATGAATTTTTAAGAAACATAGAAAAGAAAAATGTTTTAACTGGTAAAAAAGCAGAAAAAGAGGATAAGAAAAAAGTGGAAGGTCAGTTTGACATGTATAATTATAAATTAGCAGAAATTGCACATGAGTTAGATAAAGTTAATTTAAATGAATTAACTCCAATAGATGCGTTAAATACATTGGTGAAAATTAAGGAAAAAATGAAATAAAATTTGGAAGGATGTAATTAAATTATGTATGAAAGAAGTGCAATTGTATTAGAAAAATACTTAAACAAAGTTTTTGGACAAGATAAACAATCAGATATAAGAATCAGTTATGAAACATTTAAAAGTGTTTTAGAGGAGATGGAAAAATATCAGGTAATTACTGAAGAAGAAGAAAAAATAATAAGTGAATTTGATGAAATTGCAAATAAAATGCAAACTATTCAAAAAAATCAAGAAGACATAAGTAATGATACTATAAAAAGAGAAGATTTTAGGATAAAGTTATTTAATGATTTTGATCAGGCACCAGCTACAATTGAAAAAAAGTTATTGAGAATTGAAAAGCTAGAAGAAAGTGCTGTGGAAGAGCAAAGAAGTTTAAGAGAAGAATATATACAATTATTACATGAATTTACAGAAAAACAAGGGGAGAGAAATAAATGTAATAAATTAAAGAGAACGTCTGAAGCAAATCATATAAGAATATTAAATGATACAATAGAAATATTAGGTTCTATTGATGTTGCAAATGTGAAAAAAGTAAAAGAGTTTATTTCTGCAGATAATGAAGAATTGAATAAATCATTAAATACAATAATGTTAGAAAATGGAAAAAATGAAAGAGTAAAATTTGATAAAAATGTTATCCAAAAAGCTGTAGAAGTCAGAATTAAAATGGCAAAAAAAGAAGCTGAATGTTATGTGCTATCTTATGAAAGATTGAAGAAATTGATGTCAGAGATAGATAGTGAAGAGTTAAATTTATCTAAATACCAAAAAACATTAAAAGATATAACATCAAAATTAGATTTTATAGATGCAGAAAGAGAATATTTGGTGAGCTTTTTAGATAATGAAAGAATTACAGCTATAAGTGGTGAAAAAGCACATAAAGTTATGATGGATCAAGCTTGTAAAGATTTTGATAGTGATATGGTGCAAATTCATAATTTGTATAATTTGTTATTGAGAGAAATATCAGGAAAATCAACTAAGAAAGCATATAAGGAATTTTATAATGGAACATATTTATTAGGAATAGAAGAAACAGAAAAATCATTTAATCAAGAAGTTAATACTATAAAATCTAAATCTGGTGTAGGAGCTATTATAAATACAAATTATTGGAGAATTGAAGGTATAAAAAATATTTATGAGGTATTTAATGAAAAAGTAGAGGAACAATATGGAAGAGATTTAGCAGAATTTATGCCTCAACCAGAAATAGAGGAAGTAGTGGAAGAAGAGAATTTACACGAAAATGATGGCATATATGAAGAAGATGATGATGACGAAGAATGGTTTATAAGTAATAAAGAATTATATGGAGATTTTGAAGATGAAGAGCAAGATGATGAAATAGAAGATAATGAAGAAGATGTTGAGGATGATGATTATTTAGATGATGATTTTGCTGAAGAAGACGAATATGGCGATTTTGAGGATGAAGAAGATGATGATTTTGAGGATGACGAAGATGATGAGGAATATGAGGAAAGTGATTATGATGATAATGATTATCAAGATGAACAATATGAAGAAGATGATTATGAAAATGAATATGATGATGAACAAGAGGATAATGGTGAATATATAGATGAAGATGAAAATAATGCTGATGATGAAGAGGATGAGGAAAAGGAAAGAGAAGAAATAAGAAAATATATAAAAGGAAAAACTAAAAAGACGACAAGAAAAAATAAAAAGGAATCAAAAGAGGAAAAAGAAAGTATATTTGGAAAATTCTTTCAAAAGGGAAAAATTTAGGGTTTGAGTTTTCTAAGTGGAGATTTAAGGTGAAATTTTAGTATTTAGATTTGAAAAAATTTCCAGAAAATGATATTTAAAGTTTGGAAAGGAGATATAATGTCATATATTGAATTTAAAGATGTTGTAAAACAATATCAAATGGGAGAAGTAACAATTACGGCATTGGATAAGACTAATTTTTCAATAGAAAAAGGAGAGCTAGTTGTAATAGTAGGACCAAGTGGGGCTGGAAAAACAACAGCTCTTAATATTTTAGGTGGAATGGATACAGCAACATCAGGAGCTGTAAAAATAGATGGAAAAGATATAAGTAATTTAAAACCAAAGGAATTAACAAAATATAGAAGAGATGATATTGGGTTTGTATTTCAGTTTTATAATTTGGTTCAAAATTTAACAACTTTAGAAAATGTTGAATTAGCAACTCAAATATGTAAAGATTCACTTGACCCAAAAACAATATTAAAAAAAGTTGGTTTGGAAGAAAGAATGAAAAATTTCCCATCGCAACTTTCAGGTGGAGAACAGCAAAGGGTTGCAATAGCAAGAGCAATAGCAAAAAATCCTAAAATATTATTATGTGATGAACCAACAGGTGCTTTAGATTATAATACAGGAAAACAAATTTTACAGTTATTGCAGGATACAGCTAGAAAAGAAAAAATGACTGTAATAATAATAACTCATAATGCAGCGTTGGCACCTATGGCCGATAAAGTAATTAGCTTTAAGAATGGAAAAGTACAAGATATAAAATTAAATGACAGACCATTACCAATTTCGGAAATAGAATGGTAAAAAACAATTTTTAACTTGAAATAAGGAGTGAGATTAAGTATGGTTAAAGCACTTCGCAAAGATGCATTTAAAGAAATTATAAATACTAGAAAAAGATTTTTATCTATATTATTAATAGTATTGTTAGGTGTAGGATTTTTTGCAGGAATAAGGGCAGTGAGCCCAGATATGAAAAAAACGGCAGATATGTATTTTGATGAGAATAAAATGATGGATATAGAAGTAATTTCTACAATGGGATTGACAGATGATGACGTAAAAGAAATACAAGATTTACAGGATGTGAAAATTGTAGAGGGAACGTATAGTAAAGATGTTTTAACAAAGGTTGATGAAGAGGAAGTTGTTTTAAAAATTCATACACTTTCAGATAATATAAATTGTGTAAAATTGCAACAAGGTGAGATGCCCAAAAATGAGGAAGAGTGTGTAGTTGAGGAAAGTTTTTTAAATAGTACTAATAAAAAGATTGGTGATACAATAATTTTAGAAGCGAAAGATACTTTAGCAGGTCCGAATTTAAAAAATAAAGAAATAAAAATTGTAGGATCAATACGTTCACCATTGTATATATCAAGAGAAAGAGGCTCTACAAAATTAGCATCTGGAAAAATAAATTATTATATTTATGTACCACAGTCAGAAATTATATCTCAAATTTATACGGAGATATATGTTAGAGTAAAAGATGCAGATAAATTAGATACGTTTTCAGATGAGTATGAAGATAAGGTTAAAAAAGTGAAATCAGATATAGAAAATATTGCAAAAGAGCGTACAGAATCAGAATATGAAAAGCTAAAAGTAAAACCAGAATGGTATGTGTTAGATAGAAATCAAAATACTGGATATGCAAGTTATTCACAGGATTCTGAAAGAATTGCAAATATTGGAAAAGTATTTCCATTTGTATTTTTTGTAATAGCAGCATTAATAAGTTTAACATCAATGACAAGAATGGTGGAAGAACAAAGAGTGCAAATAGGAACTTTAAAAGCATTAGGATATACAAAAGGAAAAATTGCTTTAAAATATATATTATATGCGGTCCTAGCTACATTAATTGGTGGAATAATAGGAATGTTAATAGGTTTTAGGATATTGCCAGAAATCATATATAATATGTATGCTATGATGTATTCAATGAAAGATGTGGTTTTAGAATTTAATACAGGAATAGCAATCACAGGATTAGGTTTAGCTTTAATATGCACTGTTGGAGCAACAATAATAGCTTGTTATAAAGAATTAAACTTACAACCAGCATCATTAATGAGACCAAAATCACCTAAAGCTGGAAAACGAGTATTATTAGAAAGAATATCATGGTTGTGGTCTAAATTAAAATTTACTCAAAAGGTAACTATAAGAAATGTTTTCAGATATAAAAAAAGAGTATCTATGACAATAATAGGTATTTTAGGATGTACAGCATTAATGGTTGCAGGTTTTGGTTTAAGAGAATCGGTAAGTAATATGATACCATCACAATATGGAGAAGTTTTTTTGTATGATATGTCAATAACATTAAAAAATGAACAAACAAGTGATGAGATACAAAAGTATATAGATGAAGTTTGCAATATAAAGACAAATGATAAAAATAATGATGTGACAGATGCAATGGCATTCAATATGCAAGCAGTGGAGATTTTAAATAAAGAGACAAAACAAGATATTCAGCTTATAGTGCCGGAAAAAACGGATGTACTTTCAGATTATATAGTGTTAGAGAATAGAGTGTCAAAAGAAAAATATTCGTTAAGTGATAATGGTGTTGTCATTACAGAGAAATTGGCAAAATTGCTAGGTATAAAACAAGGAGAAAAAATAACAATAAAAAATTCGAATGATAAACAAGCGGAAGTAGAAGTAAAGGGAATAACAAGAAACTATTTGATGCATTATATGTATATTAGTCCAGAATATTATGAAAGTATTTTTGGAGAGAAAGTTAAATATAATACAATATTATTAAAAGAACAATCTGAGGTAAAGAAATCAGAAGAATCTGAAAATAAACTTGGTAAAAAGATACTAGAAAATTCTAATATTTCTAAAGTTACTTTTATGTCTCAAACTAAGTCAATATTTGATGAAGTTATGGATAATATGACATTTGTTGTTTGGATTTTGATAATTTCGGCAGGATTACTTGCTTTTGTAGTATTATATAATTTGGCAAATGTAAATATAAGTGAAAGAATAAGAGAATTAGCAACAATTAAAGTTCTAGGATTTTATGATAAAGAAGTTTATGATTATGTCGGAAGAGAAACAACGATTTTAACAATAATAGGTATATTACTTGGTTTGATTGCAGGATATTTCCTAGAAATGTTTATTTTAAAAACTTGTGAGTTAGATATATTAATGTTTGATACTCGTATAAGTATATGGTCTTATGTTTATTCTGCTAGTTTAACAATTTTGTTTACATTAATAGTAAGTGTAGTAACATATTTTGCTTTAAAGAAAATTGATATGATTGAAAGCTTAAAAAGTGTAGAGTAAATTTATTAAAAATTAGCACTCTACTATTGACACTGCTAAAATAAAGTTGTATAATAAAAAAGTACTGAGAAAAGTATATTAAAAAGATAAAAAGGCAAACTAAATATAGAGCACAGTCTGTTTATAGAATTGTGCTTTTAATGCAATTGAAAAAGAATTATAAATCTTTTTCAATTGGATATTAGAAGCCTTAAGAAAAGGAGGTAGTTGAAAATGAATATTCAAAAATTCACACAAAAATCATTGGAAGCTATACAGAATGCACAAAGTATAGCATTAGAAAATCAAAACTCACAAATAGAGCAAGAACATTTAATGCTTTCTTTATTAGAACAGGAAGATAGTTTGATAAAAGAGTTGTTAAAAAAGATGGGAATCACAAATGGCTTTGAAGAAACATTAAAAAATAAAATTAATATGATGCCAAAAATGTCTGGAGGGGCTAGACCAAATGATAGTATATATGTTTCAAGAGATATAGATGTGACTTTAAATGATGCGGAAAAAATTGCTACAAAAATGAAAGATGAATATGTATCAGTAGAACATATTATGTTGTCATTATTTGATAATGCAAATGGGCAGATAAAGGATTTATTTAGAACTTATGGTATAAATAAAAATGAGTTTTTAAAAGCTTTATCAAGTGTTAGAGGTAATGCTAGAGTTACAACAGATAATCCAGAAGAGACTTATAATGCTTTAAAGAAATATGGTCAAGATTTGGTAAAAATGGCAAGAGAGCAAAAATTGGATCCAGTTATAGGAAGAGATACAGAAATAAGAAATGTAATAAGAATATTATCAAGAAAAACTAAAAATAATCCATGCTTAATAGGTGAACCAGGTGTTGGTAAAACAGCTATAGCGGAAGGGTTAGCTCTTAGAATAGTTAGAGGTGATGTGCCAGAAGGACTAAAAGATTGTACAATATTTTCTTTGGATATGGGATCACTTGTTGCAGGGGCAAAATATAGAGGAGAGTTTGAAGAGAGATTAAAGGCAGTTTTACAGGAAGTAAAAAAGAGTGAAGGCAAGATAATATTATTTATAGATGAAATTCATACAATTGTTGGAGCTGGAAAAACTGATGGTGCTATGGATGCAGGAAATATATTAAAACCAATGTTAGCAAGAGGAGAATTACATTGTATAGGTGCAACAACTTTAAATGAATATCGTCAATATATAGAAAAGGATCAGGCATTGGAAAGACGTTTCCAACCTGTTATGGTTGATGAACCAAGTGTAGAAGATACTATATCAATATTGAGAGGGTTAAAAGAAAGATATGAAGTGTATCATGGTGTAAAAATTTCAGATAATGCGCTTATTGCTGCAGCAACTTTATCACATAGATATATTTCAGATAGATTTTTACCAGACAAGGCTATTGATTTGATAGATGAAGCATGTAGTATGATTAAAACAGAAATGGAATCAATGCCAACAGAACTAGATGAAATATCAAGAAAAATAATGCAATTAGAGATAGAAGAAACAGCATTATCTAAAGAAACTGATGAAATGTCAAAACAAAGATTACAAGATATTCAAAAAGAGAAGGCAGAATTAAAAACAAAATTTGATTCCATGAAAGCAAAATGGGAAAATGAAAAACAATCAATAGGAAAAGTACAAAAATTAAGAGAAGAAATAGAGAGTGTAAATAGTCAAATAGAACAAGCTGAAAGAAATTATGAATTAAATAAGGCTGCTGAACTTAAATATGGGAAATTACCAGAATTGAAGAAACAATTAGAAATTGAAGAGGAAAAAACGGAAAAAGAGAAAAATACTGAAAATAGTTTGTTACGTAATAAAGTAACAGAAGATGAAATTACAAAAATAATTTCAAGATGGACTGGTATTCCTGTGGCAAAATTGATGGAAGGAGAGAGAGAAAAGTTACTTCATTTAAGTGATATTTTGCATAAAAGGGTAATTGGTCAAGATGAAGCTGTTGAAAAGGTTTCAGAAGCAATTATACGTTCAAGAGCAGGAATAAGTGATCCACGTAGACCAATAGGTTCATTCCTATTTTTAGGTCCAACAGGAGTTGGAAAAACAGAACTAGCAAAAGCATTAGCAGAAAGTTTATTTGATGATGAGCATAATATTGTTAGAATTGATATGTCAGAATACATGGAAAAATATTCGGTTTCTAGGTTAATTGGTGCACCTCCAGGATATGTCGGATATGAAGAAGGTGGACAATTAACAGAAGCTGTTAGAAGAAAACCATATTCAGTAGTACTTTTTGATGAAATAGAAAAAGCACATCCAGATGTATTTAATATTTTATTACAAGTATTAGATGATGGTCGTATAACAGATTCTCAAGGTAGAACAGTTGATTTTAAAAACACTATAATAATTTTAACTTCTAATTTGGGTTCAGAATATATATTAGAAGGAATTGAAGATAGTGGAGAAATATCAAAAGAAGCACAAGATAAAGTTAATACTTTGTTAAAACAGAGTTTCCGTCCAGAATTTTTGAACCGTTTAGATGAAATAGTATTTTATAAGCCATTGAAAAAAGCAGAGATTTCTAAAATTTTGGATTTATTAATTATAGATTTGGAAAAAAGATTGGAAGATAAACATATTAGGTTAGAATTAACAGATTCTGCTAAAAATTATTTGATTGATAATGGCTATGATGAAATTTATGGTGCTAGACCTTTAAAGAGATTTGTTCAGAAAAAATTAGAGACTTTGATTGCTAAAAAGATTTTGACTCAGGAGATTTTGCCTAATTCTCTTGTTACAATTGATTGTGTAGATAATGAGTTATGTTTGGTTAATAAGAAACGATAAATTTAATTCTAAAAAAGGTCGCATTTTGCGACCTTTTTTAGAATTAGATTTCAATCTTAGGTTGATATCTTTCAAGCCACATATTAACTTGGCACAAATAAGCCATAAGTTGTGGACCGGTCATTAATTGACCAAACCATGGGCGAGAAAAGGAATTGCCATCAGTTGCAAGGATATCTAAAATGTAATCTTTGTTTAAAATATAATTAATAGGAGCATTTGGTTTTTTCATAATTTCAGAAAGCATAGATTTTACAGTGTTTAAGTATGTCGGATTATGAGTTTTTGGATAAGGAGATTTTTTTCTATCAACAATTTCTTTAGGAAGAAAATCACGACAAATATATCTAAGTAATCCTTTTTCACGACCGTTTAAAGCCTTCATTTCCCAAGGAATATTCCATACATATTGGGCTAATCTATAATCACAGAAAGGTACGCGAAGTTCAAAACCGTTATACATAGCCATTCTATCAGAACGGTCAAGTAAAGTTTGCATGAACCAATTTAATGTTAAGTATGAAATTTTTCTTTTTTCAGCAGTTTCTTTAGAATCTGCATCGAGAATATCAACTTCAGATAAACTTTCATTGTATCTGAAATCAATATAATCTTTTAAATTGATTTTTGATGCAATTTTTGTGTTTAATAATTTTTGTCTTTCTTCTATAGCAATTGACCATGGAAATGTACCACTATTTAGACTATCTGTACGGAAAAACCATGGATAACCTCCAAAAATTTCATCGGCACATTCTCCAGTTAGTGAAACTGTCATTTCTTTTTTTACATTTTTACAAAATAAAAGTAGAGAAGAGTCAATATCTGCCATACCAGGCATATCTCTTGCAATCATAGCATCTTCTAAATATTTTGCTAATTCAGGAGTATCAATAACAATAGAGTGATGGTTAGTATGAAGATTTTTGTTCATAAGTTCTATATAATAATTATCAGAATTTGGCTGAAAATCACTTTTAACAAAGTTTTTATCATTATCTACATAATCAATAGAGTATGTATCTAAAGGAAGCAAATTTTGCTTTTTACAGTAATCAGCAGCAAATTTTGTAATAATACTAGAGTCTAAGCCTCCAGAAAGAAATGTGCATAGAGGAACATCAGATACTAATTGACGAGTTATAGCATCATTTAATAAAAATTTTACTTTTTCACAAGTTGTTTCTAAACTATCAGTATGAGGCTTGGAAATAAGTTTCCAATATCTTTGAATATGAAATCCAGAGCCATTGTATATTGCAAAATGTGCAGGTTTTAGTTCATAAATATTTTTAAAAATAGTTGTTCCAGAAGTATGAGCAGGTCCTATTCCAAATAATTCACCTAGACCTTTAGCATCAATAATTTTTTCGATACCTGGATATTTAAAAATTGCCTTTAGTTCTGAGGCAAAAATTAAAGAGTTATTAAAAAATGTATAAAATAAAGGTTTAACTCCAAAATGATCTCTTGCTATAAAAAGTTCCTGTTTTTTTTGATTCCAGATGGCAAATGCAAAAATACCATTTAGATGATGTATAACATCATTTCCGTAATGAATATAGCTTTTTATCAGAATTTCTGTGTCACAATGTCCTTCAAATGTAAATCCATTTTTTATTAATGTTTCTTTTAATTCTTTTGTATTATATATTTGACCATTATATACAATTACATAATCACCATAATTATATTTTTCGATAAATGGTTGTTTTCCGACCTTTAGGGTCTATAACAATTAATCTTTTGTGTGCCATACAGATAGAATCATTAATGTAATATCCTTCTTCGTCAGGTCCTCTTTTAGAAAGAGTATTATTCATTTTTTTTAATAAATCAATTTCTTTAGTATATTCAAATTTTTGTTTTAAATTTACAAATCCTACAAATCCACACATAGTTACCTCCATTTATTTATATTATATATATTATGATAAAAAAATATATATGTTATAAAAGAATTGACATAATTTTATACAAATGATAAAATAATAAAAAACTTTGAAAGGAAAAAATTATGAAGAAAAAGAATCGGATTAAAAAAATTTTAGTAACACAAAATGAAATGGCAATGATTGTAGGTGATTATGCATATCTTAGTAATGAAAAATCAGAGAGGATTGAGTTAGAAAAGCATATGGCTTCATATGCAGAGAAAATTTATAAGAATTTTAATAAAAAGACTAAAGTAAAAATGTTAGAAAAGGAAGTATTAAGCAAAGAAGAATGTTTTAAATTGAGAGTGCTACGGGATACATTTTGGATAGTTGAACTATTATTGATTTTTTGTTCAGCAGCTCAAACTGGAATGTTAAGAGAGGTATTTAGAGCACTTTTAATTTGTACATTTGTATTAAATAGAGTTTTTGAAAATAGGATGAAAATAAAATATTTAAAAACAGAAAGAACTATGGCAAGGCGGAAAGGAGCTTTATGTAAGACAATTAATGCATATAATAAATTAAAAAAAGTACCTACTGTAGAAGAGATAAAAAAAGCATCTTTTAAAGTACCATTTTTTATTTATATAGATGATATTATACATATATCATTTTTTGTTCTGTGGATATTGACAAAAAATATACTTTGTACAATACTTAATAATTCAATTGCAATAATTTTGGTTTGCATAATATTGATGTTATTATATTATAATATAGTTGGAAGAAGTCAGTTAGCTGAACCAACATGGTATGAAATTAAAGTTGCTCAACAACTGATTAAATTTTATGATGAAGATTAGAATTTTTTATAATTTTTTTATACAAAATATTTAGCTATTGCATGATATTTTGTAAGTGAGTGTTTTTATATAAAAAGAGAGCTCTATAGTATTGAAGTGCCCCCAAATATTAGACAAAAATTTAATAAAGAGGGTTCACTTCAATACTATAGAGATTCTTTTTAGATGTACAATAATTTTATGTATTAAAATGCATTTGGAAAATTGTATACATATATGAACAGTTTTTTTGTTCTGACTTATGAGATCATGTTAATGAATTTTTTTGTACTAAGGTTGACAAAGTTCGACATAGGATATATAATTTTTTTGAAAATTAAGCATAAAGATATATAGAGTATTCAATTAGAGGAAGGAAGTATTTTTGATGAATTTATTACAAAAAACTATAAAGCATTTTTGGCTAATAACACGACATAAATGGGTCGTTTTTAAATTGTGTTGTAAAGTAGGAGAAGTAAAAAGAGGATTATTACATGATTTATCAAAATATTCGTGGACGGAATTTTCTGAGAGTGTAAAATATTATAATGGAACTCGTTCACCAATAAGGGAATGTAAAGAAAAAAATGGATATTCAAAAGCATGGTTACATCATAAAGGTAGAAATAAACATCATACAGAATATTGGTATGATACTAATGCACCAGAGCCAACACCAATAATGCCTTATGAATATGTTGCAGAAATGTTATGTGATAAAATGGCAGCTGGAATTATATATCAGGGAAAAAAATGGACAAAAGAATATGAACTTAGTTATTGGTTAAAAGAAAAAGATAAAGTTTTAGTTAATCCAAAAATAAAAGATTTAGTAACAGATTGTATGACTCAAGTTGCAGAAAAAGGGATTAATGCTGTATATACAAAGAAAAATTTTAAAGAATTATATAAGAAATATTGTAGTTAGAAAAAAATATTACTTTTAAACATTGACAAAATAGAAAAATACTAGTATAATTTTAAAGTGCACAATTTGAGGGATCATGTTTAAAGTTATCAATTTGTGTATGTAAAAATAGATAAACAAAATAAGATATATACATATCTATTAAGGAGGGATTTTAATGGCACAACCAAAAAGAAGATGGTCAAAAGCAAGAACACATGCTAAAAGATCAACATGGAAAAAAGAACAACCAACATTTTCAACATGCCCACATTGTCATGAACCAGTATTACCACACAGAGTTTGTGGAAATTGCGGATATTATGATGGAAAACAAGTTATTGCAAAAAAAGAATCTGAAAATGCATAATTATTAAAAGAAGGGACTATTTATATGTAGTCTTTTTTTATTATATGAAAGTTCGATGAACTTTCATATAATAAAAAAAACAATGTACAGAAAATTTATTTTATAAATTTTCTGTGCACGAACAAATACGCGGACTTTAAAATGTTATTAATAAGTGCAAATGCTATTAATGTCCGCTTTTGTTCTATTATGGGAAGGTCTTCGAACTTCCTATAAAAAAGTTTAAAAAAATATGATTTTTTATTGAAATAAAATTAAAAATATGTCAATATTATATTATGGTAACTAATTAAAAGTCTCAATAAGATTATATGGAGGAAAAGATATGCAGAAAAAGTATGCAGCATTACCAAAAAACATTCGAAGAATGATTGCAGGAGTGGCTATGAAACATAAAATCGAATATAGTGACGACAAGGTAAACGAGGAGATAACGATTTTCGGAGAGCCAGAAAAGGTAACAGAAGTGTCAGAATATATAAAAAATGCATATGGAATTATTGGTTAACGTTGTTAACTGATAGAGGTCATTAGAAAGCTAAAAGAGCAATTTAATGACCTTTTAAAATTTTAAAAAAAGTATTGCTAAATTTGAATTTTAGTGATATATTAAACAAGTAAAAAACGAATAAAAGATAAAATAAAAACAGGGAGGAAAAAATCCAAATGAAATTATTTAAAACTTACAGCGAAAAAGAAGTAAAAAGAGTAATGCCAATCGTAAAACAAATAAACGATTTGGAAGGAGAAGTGTCAAAATTATCTGACAGTGAATTGAGAGGAAAAACAGATTACTTTAAAAAATTATTAAATGAGGGAAAAACATTAAATGATATTCTACCAGAAGCATTTGCAGTAGTTAGAGAAGCATCAAAAAGAACTTTAGGATTAAGACATTTTGATGTGCAATTAATAGGTGGTATTATATTACATCAAGGAAGAATAGCAGAAATGAAAACAGGTGAAGGAAAAACATTGGTAGCAACACTTCCTGTATACTTAAATGCACTAGAAGGAAAAGGCGTACATGTAATTACAGTAAATGATTACTTAGCAAAAAGAGATAGTGAATGGATGGGAAAACTATATAAATTTTTAGGACTTTCAGTAGGACTAGTTATAAATGGAATGGATCCAGATCAAAAACAAAAAGCATATAATGCAGATATAACTTATGGAACAAATAATGAATTTGGATTTGATTACTTAAGAGATAATATGGTAATTTATAAAGAACAATTGGTACAACGTGATTTACATTATGCTATAGTTGACGAGATTGATAGTATTTTAATAGATGAAGCACGTACACCATTAATTATTTCAGGAAGAGCAAATGAATCATCAGATTTATATAAAAAAGCAGATGATTTTGTAAAAAGACTAGAACCTAAAGTTATAGTTGAAGAAGATGTAAAAGATTATGACCAAGCAGAAGATAATGAAAAATATGATTATATAGTAGATTTAAAAGCAAAATCTGCTTCACTAACACAAAAAGGAATAAAAAAAGCTGAGGAATTTTTTAAATTAGAGAACTTTAATGATTTGGAAAATTCAACATTAGTACATCATGTAAATCAAGCGTTACGTGCACATGGTGTAATGAAAAAAGATATAGATTATATAGTAAAAAATGGTGAAGTTCTTATTGTAGATGAATTTACAGGTCGTATTATGTATGGAAGAAGATATAACAATGGTTTACATCAAGCAATAGAAGCAAAAGAACATGTAAAAATAGCAGATGAATCAAAAACATTAGCAACAATAACATTCCAAAACTATTTTAGAATGTATGATAAATTATCTGGTATGACTGGTACGGCTATGACAGAAGAAGCTGAATTTGAAGAAATCTATAATTTAGATGTAGTATCAATACCAACTAATAAACCAATGATACGTAATGATGAAAATGATGTAATATATAAAACAGAAAAAGCTAAATTTAATGCGGTTTTAGAAAGTGTAAAACAAAGTTATGCAAAAGGACAACCTGTATTGATAGGTACTGTATCAATAGATAAATCAGAGAAATTAAGCAAATTATTACAAAAAGAAAGAATTCCACATGAAGTATTAAATGCTAAATCTCATGAAAAAGAAGCTATGATAGTAGCACAAGCTGGTAAATTTGGAGCAGTTACAATAGCAACAAACATGGCAGGACGTGGTACAGATATTATGCTTGGTGGAAATAGTGAATATTTGGCAAAAGAAGAAATGATAAAAAATAGAGTGCCAGAAAACTTAGTAGAAGAAGCAAATACATACTATGAAACAGATAATCAAGAAATATTAAGAGCAAGAAAACAATTTAAAGAATTAGTAGAGAAATATGATGAAAAAATAAAAGAAGAAAAAGAAAAAGTATTAGCAGCTGGCGGATTAAAAATAATAGGAACAGAAAGACACGAGTCAAGAAGAATTGACAACCAATTAAGAGGACGTAGTGGACGTCAAGGAGATCCAGGAGAATCTAAATTCTATATAGCACTAGAAGATGATTTAATGAAAATCTTTGGTGGAGATACAATAACAAAAGTATATAATACATTAGGTGCAGATGAAAGTATGCCAATAGAATCAAGAATAATTTCAAAGGCTGTTGAAAATGCACAAAAGAAAGTAGAAGGAAGAAACTTTGCTATACGTAAAAATGTATTAAAATATGATGATGTAAATAATGTTCAAAGGGAAATTATTTATAAACAAAGACGAGAAGTTCTTGATGGCGAAAATTTAAAAGATAATATGATAAATATGATAAATAGTGTAGCAGATGAAACAGTAGCTCCATATATAGATGTAGAGAAAAATGTAATTGATGTAGAGCCATTAGATAATGAAATTCAAACAAATTTTGGTATTTTCATGAGAGAATATTTAAAAGAAAATGAAAAAGAACCAGAAAAAGTCAAGGAAGAATTAAAGAAACAAGCTATTGAACGTTATGAACAAAAAGAAAAAGATGTTGGAGACCAAATGAGAGAACTTGAAAGAGTTATATTACTAAAAGTTGTTGATGAAAAATGGATGAATCATATTGATGGCATGGAAGAATTAAAAGATGGTATTGGATTACGTGCTTATGGTCAACAAGATCCAGTTGTAAAATATAGAATGGAAGGTATGGATATGTTTGAAGAGATGATATCAAATATTAAATTTGATGTTGTTAAAATCTTAATGCATATTAGATCTTCTCAAGGTGAAGTTAAACGTCAAGAGGCAGCGAAAATTACAGGTGCAGCTTTAGAGGCTATTAATAGTGTTGATGGTGGAGAAAAGATGAATGTTAAAGAAAATCAAACTGTTAGAAATGAAGGCCCAAAAGTTGGTAGAAACGATCCTTGTCCTTGTGGAAGTGGAAAGAAATACAAGAACTGTTGTGGAAAAAACGCATAATATCAATACTTTCAGACGTGGCAAAAAATACTGCAGTAAGAAAGGCAATCCTTGCACATCATAACTGTACATTAGAAATGGCAAGAAATATGTTTGAGTAAGAAAATACCACACCAACGTCAATTATTTTGAAATGGTGTGGTATTTCATATTTGTTTGGAGTATGCTAGATTTTTCTTAAATAGATTGGAGAATATTTATTTTGCAAATATTTTGAACACAGTGTATGCAAAATTTATCATATTATAATTAAATTATTTATTATTTAAGAAAAAATTATATTTTTTTGATGTAAGATATGTTACAATACTGGATGAGGAGTGATAACAACATGAAAATATATGTGTACTTAGATGAAAGTTGGTTCAATTCATAAAAATAGTAAAACAAGATATTTTGCAGTAGGTGGATATTTTTCTTATGAAGAAGATACAATAAAAATAAAAGCAAAATATAAGAAAGAAAATCTTAAATTAAAGAAAGAAAAGAAGTTAGATTTAGATTCTGAAATAAAATCATATGATATAACTGAAGATGAAAAGATAAAAATATTTAATAAAATTCAAGAATTATGCAGTAAAAGTTCTAATTCAAGATTGCATATTACCAGAATTAAATTTACAAGAAAATGATGAGCCAATAGCGTTTATTATAAGTATAGACAATAGAAATATAAGAGTAGGAGAATTAAATAATTTAGAAACATATCTAAAGACAGAGTTCTGTATATATGATGATGATTTTAAAATTACTTATTATGATTCAAAAACAAATTATGGAATACAATTAGCAGATTTAACTGTAAATACATTCTATAATTCTTATAAAAACATAAAAATAGTTGAAAATGTAATAAAAGAATTAAAACCAAAAAACTTTAGAGTAAGTTTATTTCCGAGAAATCGCAGGAATAAAAACTAAAATTTATGCATAAAATATTTGACATACAATTTGATGTGAGGTAAAATATTTTTAGTAAGACCTAGGTAAGGTAGCTAAATGCTAAGCGTATGTTAAGTACGCTGCCACCTAGGCATTTTTTATATTATAGGGAAGTTCGGAGAACTTCCCTATAATATAAAAAATAACAATGCACAGAAAATTGATGTTTGTCATCTAATAAATAAAAAAATGTCAGCAAGATAAAATTTTTTGAAAATGGAGATGAAATTTTGAATAAACAAGAAGTATATGAATTTATAAAGAACAAAGGTATATGGCATGAAATAACAGAACATAAAGCAGTTTTTAGTATGGAAGAATTATCTGAAGTAGAAATACCTTACCCAAAATATGATGCTAAAAATTTATTTGTTCGTGATGATAAGAAAAGAAATTATTATCTTATAACAGTAAAAGGAAACAAAAGAGTTGACTTAAAGGAATTTAAAACTAAGAATAATACAAGACGTTTAAGTTTTGCATCAAAACAAGATTTGATGGATATTATTGGAGTGGCTGCTGGTTCAGTAACACCATTAGCTTTATTAAATGATAAAGATTTGAAAGTAGTATTCTATTTGGATAAAGACTTTCTTAATGATAAACGAATAATTGGAATTCATCCAAATGATAATACAGCAACAGTATGGCTAAAAATAGAGGATTTAATTGATATTATAAAAGAACACGGAAATCAAGTAAATATTATAGAGTAATAATTATCTTGATAATTATTATGAAATGGAGAAATATAATTTTTGTTTGATTTTGATGGAACAATTGTCACAGAGGATATTTTAGATGTAGTATGTGATATTGTGGAAAAAAAAGAGGAATCAAGATTAATTAATGAAAAAGTTAGAAGAGGAGAACTAAGAGGATTAGAGCCCTTATGTGATAGAATTAATTTTCTAAAAGGTGTTTCTTATAAAAAGATAAATGAAAAATTGAGTAAAGAAACATATTTGAGAAAAGGTACTATTGAATTATTTGATTATTTGAAGAAAAACAATTTTATAATAATACTTTGTTCCGGAAATATTGTACCAGTATTAAAATTTTATCAAGAATTATTAAACATAGACTATATATTTGGAACTAATCCAAAAATGAATGGCGAATTAATAAAACGAATAGATATATCTGATTTTTCTAGTAAAGATTTTAAATATGATGCTTGTTTAAATATTATTTAAAAATTAAATGTAGATAAATCGAATATTTATGCTATAGGAGATTCTATAGTAGATAAAAAGATGTTATCTTTGGCAGGACATAAGTTTGCAGTTAATCCAAAAGGTGGATTAGAAAAATTTGTGGATATTGTTATTAAAGATGATCTAAGTAATATTATTAAATGCATATAATTTTAATGTATCTAAGATGATAAAAAGAAAAATTAATTTAAAGGAAGAATAAATTTGAATATTTAACCTTGCATAATATAAGAGGAATGCAAAAAACTTTCTAGTTTTGTAATCAAAACTAGAAAGTTTTTTTGTAACTTAATAAAGTTACTTAAGTTTGTTACATTATAATTCAGGGAGTTCTAATTTGTAAAAATAATCTTCAAAACAAATTCCCTCACATTTAATTCTTGAAGATGATATAGTAATACTTGTAGAACTGACTTCTTTTGCTAAGGTATACATTTGAAAAGTTTTACCGTAGTCAGTCCAACTAACGGGTTCAACATTTTGAAACCAGTTGGGCTTATGAAGCCATAAACCATTAGGTGTTTTACATATAAAATGCAAGTGATGGTCATTTTTGTTGTAAATAGGATGAAAGTTTGTAATAGCAAAATAAAAGTTGCCATCATTTTCATTGATACTTTTAAAAGATACACGTGTACATGTTTGGCCTAGTGCTTTACTATCCAAAACTAAGTATGGATGGACTAAATTCGGTTTGTATTCATTTTTTATACATTTATTAGTTCCATACATTAAGTTATAAATTTTGCCAGGTGTATAAATTTCATGCTTTGAATCTGGATATGTCAAACCTCTTGCGAAAGCATAACAGTTTATATCTTTTGCATGTATCCATTTTTGAATATCATCTTCATCAAAAAATGAATCAGAAACTAGTTTAGCAATATTTTTTTCAAATAACCGCTGTTTTTCTACTTGTAACATAATAAAAATACCTCCTTGAGTATATATAATATACTTTTATTATACACCTTAAGATGTATTATGTAAATACGTTAGCGACATATTATACAATAATATTTATGTTTTTTATAAAAAATGAGGAAAATACAAATAATATATAAAATAAATTTAAAAATAATGATTGAATTTGTAAAATAATTATTATATACTTTATGAAAAGAGGAGAGAGAACTAATGAAAAATGAATTAAAAGAAACTAAAATTACTTTATTAGATAAAATAAAATGGAAAATAAAGTATAGAGAATTAAATTCAATATTAGGAAAAGATACATCTTTGGCAAGAGGAATATTAAAAAACAAGATAATTGAAGATGAATACAATAAAAATAAAGAAGAAATAATAAATACTTTGAAAAAAATAGAGGAGCAAATTCCAGATAAAGCAAATGATGTATCAAATATTATAACACAAACTTTATATAATGATTACATGAGAAATGCATTATTTTCTAGTGATGAGAATAGTGCAAATATTTTAGAAGTACTACATAATTTAGAGTTTATGTTGAGCTTGAAAAAAGGTGGGCTGAGTATTAGTGAGGACCTTGATTTAAGGAATGTAATGACAGATAAGGAAATAGAAGAATATAAGAAAAACTTATCTGCTAAAAAAATTATATTTAATCAACTAAATGTGGAAGATTGTAAAAATAAATATTTTAAACATGATGTATTACCACTTTTTAAATATAGTGAAAAAACATTAAAAAAATATACAATTATGATTTTAAAAAAATTAAGTTTTATATCTGAGGAAGACTTTAATCTATTGAATGAAATGCAAATAAATAATATTATAAAAGCAAATAATCAAAATATAGATAACTCAGTAATATATAATTATATACAAATATGTGAGAAAAATAGAATAACATTTACTTTTGACAGTACGAAAATAGTTAATTTTTTGGGAGAAAATATGGAATATAGTGATTTTTTTGCAAAATATATTGAGAAATATAAAGGATTTCCATCTTCTGATACGATACACGAATTATTTGATCAAACGAGAAGTATGACAGACAAAAGTATTATGTTAAATTTACATATGGATGAAAGTTATTATAGTGAATTAAGAAATAAATTTATTGATTTTGAAATAGAAGAAGAATTAGCTAAAGGAATAAATTATGAAACAAAAGATCATGTGAAAGATTTAATTAGTAAAAAGTATTTTAATATAAAATATTCAGATATAGAAAGTATTATAGAATCTGGAAAACAGGAAATATTTTCTGAGAATACACAAAAGATTATGAAATATGTAAATAAGATTCAAAGAATTAATGATATAGGGGAATTAATTAGAATTAATAAAGAAATTGCTAAAAGAGATGTAAATATTGATATTGGAAAAACATTTGATGAAATATATGAATACTATGCTAGAGAAAAATTAGATGGATGTTTTAATCCTAAAGAATTTACAGGTGAAAAACAAAAAATTTTGTATAAAGGAAAAGAGGTAGAAATTTTAAAATTACAAGGAGAAGACTATAGAGGGAATGTTCATGTTTTAGGTGCAAGAGCTCCTGGGGCTAAAAATTTAACGGAGGATGAAATAGAAAATAAAGCTAGATATGATAATCCATTATTATTTTCAACGTTGGAAGGATATTCCAGTAATTTATCTTTATCTACTGAAAGAGATGATGCGATGGCATTTTTCGCATGTGATCGAAGTAGTCTTATTTTAGGTTTTTCAGAGGTAAAACCACAAAATGTATTAGGATATCATGGTGGGGATGGGGCAACTTCGACAGGACAGACAAATTATAATAAATCAATTGCAGAGGTAAAGGAAGATATAAATTTTAATGATAGAACAAGATATGATGAATTACTTGTTAGTAGATATGAAGATACTAGCAAACTTAAGGAATATAGGAAAAATGAAAAAAGAGTTTTACCAAGTTATATACTTGTTTTTAAAGGTGATGCGGATAGAACGCATATAAACTACAATAATTTAGATGATGTATATACGAAGAGAATATTGGAATATGCAATTACATATAATATACCTATAGTTGAAATGGATACGGAGAAATATTTAGAAAAATATCAAGGCAAATATGAAAGTGCCTTTGAAAAAATGAGATTGGGTAAAGAAAAATTTGAAATGAAGGATTTTGAGGCTTTGGCAAGGTATAGTAGGATGAAAAGATTTTATGATGGATATGGTATTAATATAAGTGATAAAGACGTATTTTTAGAAATAATTGATAGTTTGAATGTTACAAAAGAAAATGAAAAAACTATAAAACAAATTATAGAAAGATTTAACTATCAGGGATTACAAGATTATACATATTTAACAGAAGAACTTCGAGAAAAAGCAATGGAAAAAATAAAACTATTAAAAGAAAGGTTACAAATTACAAAAAATGAAGAAATAACAATAAATAATAGTGATAGTCAACAAAGTTTGTAAAAAGTATAATAGTAAATAGATTTTTTGATTTAGAGATGAAGCATAAGCTTATAGAAAAGCATAAGCTTCACCTTTTTGATATTATAGAAAAGTTTGAATATATGTTTTTTCCTGGAGGGAATATTATGAGAGAAAATGAGATTAGAGTTATAATAAAATCAAACAATGTAATTTTAGAATTTCCAAAATGTGAAATATTAACATCAGCGTTTATTGGAAAAAATGGATACACAAAAAATAAAGAAGAAGGAGATGGTTGCACGCCAATTGGTAAGTTTTCTTTAGGCTTAATGCTAGGAACACATAGTAATATATTAAATGAAAAATATAATTATATAAAAATAAATAATAATATGTATTGGATTGATGATAGTAATTCGAAGTATTATAATAGATTGGTAGATGTAACTAAAGTAAAAAGAGATTGGAATAGTGCGGAACATTTAGCAGATTATCCGGTTCAGTATGAATATTTGATAGAAATTAAAATTAATGAATTAAATAATCCTAATAAAGGAAGTGCAATTTTTTTGCATTGCAGTAATGGAGAATCAACACAGGGGTGTATAGCAATAAATAATAAAGTTATGAAGAAAATAGTGGAAAACATAAATGAAAATACAAAAATAAATATAATTTTGCAAAATAAATGAACCTAAAGATAAATTTAAGAGTCTAACAAATGAAAGGGGAAAAATAAAAAAATGAAAAGTAGTAAAAATGAGTTAAAAAAAAGAGAAAAACAAAAATTTACTGAACTTATTGAAAGTAATAAGCTAAGATTTTATAAAACAGCTAAAGCAATATTAAAAAATGATGATGATGTTTATGATGCACTTCAAGAAGCATTAATTAGTATGTATGAAAATTATGGACAACTAAAAAAGGAAGAATATTTTTCAACATGGGCAACAAGAATTATAATAAATAAATGTTATGATTTATTAAGAAAAAATAAAAAAGATATAGTTTCTATTGATGATGAGTTTGAAAACAATATAAAATTAGCACAATATGATATTTATAGTGTAGATGAATATGGAATTATGGAAGCTATAAGCAAAATGAAAGAAGATTTTAGATTGATTATTATTTTATATTATTATGATGAATATTCAATAAAAGAAATTGCACAAATTTTAGAAATTCCAGAAGGAACAGCAAAATCTAGACTTTTTAAAGCAAGAGAAAATTTAAAGACAAATTTAGGAAAGAAGGGAAAATAAGATGAATGATGAAAATTTTGATAAAATTGTAAGAGAAAAAATAAAGAAGAATGTAGATATGCCTGAAAAAATAAATCAACTCTTTTTGGAATTTGAAAAGGAGGTAGTAAATATGGAAGATTATAATAAAGTAAATAAAAAAATGAAATTAAGTAATTATGTAAGAAGAGGAATAGCAGTAATTAGCTCTGGATTAGTAATATTTTTTGGCGGATGTGTATATGCACATGTAAATGGAACAGAAACAATTATTTCGCCTTTATTGAGAAATTTAGGAATAAATAGTAAATATGTTGAAAATGCGACACAGATTGGTAGTGAAGTAACAAAAAATCAAGTAAAAGTTAAAATGTTGGATGCAGCAATAGATGATGTGACACTTATAGTTGGATATCAAATAGATATTGAAAATAATAATCCAGATGCATGGATTGAAATTAATGGTGAATACAAAATAAATGATGTAAATGTAAAACCAAATAATACTTCTATAGATAGAATATCAGATACAACTTATGTTTATTATCAAATATATGATACAAATGAATTAAAATTGGATGAAGCTAAAAGTATAAAAATGAATGCAAAAATTACTGAAATAAAAGAATATAAAGAAAGTGAAAAGTTAGATTCTGCTTATGCAGAATATGGAAAAACTTATGAAGATGGATGGAATTTTGAAGAAAATATAACTTTGAAAAAATTAGAGGATTCTAAAATATATGAGTTTAAAGATACGCCAAAAGCTGAAATATTTGATAATGTGAATGTATTTGTTACAGAATTTGTAGAAGGTTTTTATGCAAATATTTTAAAAATAAAAACAGATAAGACAGGTTATGATGGGGATGTATTTGAAAAATATTATAAAATTTTAGATGATAAAAATCAAGAGATTACAACATTTGCAGAGAATAGAGTATATGATGATGTAAAATATAATGATAGAATAATTAGTGAAAAAATAACAAGAAATTCTAAGTTAACAATAGAGGTATATGTAAGAGCTGGAGAACAAGACAATTTTAAAAAAGTTGTATCTATTCCAGTAGATATATCTGAGGCAACTGAAAAAATTCAAAATAATTCTATAAATGCTTCTAATGTAGGCGAAAAAAATGGAAATACTGCTGAAAATGTTGAACAAAATTTAGGGTTAAAGCAATATGAGAATAATGAGTACAAGTTTAAATATAATGAAAATTGGAATGTAATTCCGAAATTGACAACAGATAGAGTTGGACCTAATAGTGTATATTTAGGAGCTCTTGAATTAGAAATTCCATCTACAACAAATTCTGAAAATACATCTTCTATATATGTAAAAGTTAAAGATAATAATAGTACACTAGAAAAGTATATAGAACAAGTTAAGAAAGATGCAGAAAATGAATATTTTGATAAAAAAGCAGAATCAGAAATTAATTTAAAAAATCAAAAAGCATATCAAATAACTTTTGAAACTACAGATGGTGATAGTACTTATATTATGCAAGATGTATTTACAATTATAAATGGAAAAGTTTATAAGGTAACATTTTTTGGATCAGATAAAGAATATAATAATTTAAAAAATAATATTAGTGAATTTTTAAATAGTTTTGAAATAAAATAATATAGTATAGTATTTGATTTAAAATGAATAATTGAAAGATATTTATATAGAGAGTTAAAAAGTTTTTTAATAGAGTTATTAATTTTGAAGTTGCTCTGATTTATTAAATTAATAAATCAGAGCAACTTTCGCGCGCGAACAAATACGCGGACTTTAAAATTTTCTAAATGGTGCAAATATTATTAATGTCCGCTTTTGTTCGTTATTGTTTTCTTAATTTGGCAACAAAAAAGCCCTCATAAAGCTCAGATGGAGCTATACATAGAGTTCCTGAAATAGAAGTTGGTAATATAGGTATTTCAGAAAATGAAGATGTGTTTATAGGAATAACTTCAATTTGATTTGAATTTATAAATTTTTGAATAATATTTTCATTTTCAATAGATAATATAGAACAAGTAGAATATACCATTTCATGACCTGTTTTTAGTAATTTTATAGCTTTTGATAAAAGCTGGGTTTGAAATTTTGTAGAACGATTAACAAGATCTTTAGTGAAATGTTTTTCTAAATTGCAATCAGCTAATGAAATAGTTCCACTACCACTACAAGGAGCATCTAATAAAATTTTATCAAAAGAGAAAAAATTATCTAAATTTCTTGCATCTGTAAGCATTACGTTGACTTTGTTTGCACCTTGTTTATTAATGTTATATTTTAATCTTTCAGCTCTTATTTTGTTTTTTTCACAAGCAGTTATGAATGATTTATTGTTTGAAAGTGCAAGCATTTCTGTTGTTTTTCCACCTGGAGCGGCTGTCATATCTAAAATATTTTCATTTTCTTGTGGATTTAAAATAATTGGAGGGATCATTGAAGATAAACTTTGTAAGTATATAAATCCATTTTTATAAATATCTAAATTTTTTAGTTGTTCTTCAGAAATGTTTTTTAAAATTAGTGCATCTGAGTACCAAGGTACATTTATGTAAGATATATTTAGTTTGGTGAAAATATTTTTTATGTAATCTATATTAGTTTTTAATGTGTTTGCTCTTAATGTTACTGGTCTGTTTTTGCTGTAGCCTTTTATAATATTTTTTGCTATATTTTCTTCGTATTGGCTTTTAAGAAATTCATTTAAAAATTGTGGTATAGTATTCATTAATTTTGTTTCCTTTCTTTTTGTTATATGTTTTGTTCTAAAGATTATTGTTGGATATATATTACTACAATATGTGGTTAAATGTAAAGGTATTTTTTAAAAGTGTTGAAAATTCAGTGCTTTTGTGATATTATATAAGAAGTTTAATAATATATGAATCGAGTAACTGTAATTATGGGATCGAAAGGAGAAAAAAATGGGAAAGGTATTTAAAAAATATTTGAAAGAGCGGATAATAGATTTTATAGCATATATTAGTGAATATATGTATGGTATAATATCTTATTTACTAATAGTTGGAGGTATGGCAATCATATTGAATAAAGTTTCATTTGGAAATAAAATATTGATGAAAATGTATGTAATAACTGTATTATATCAAATTTTGGCATATGTAATATGTATTATCAATATTACTCTTGATGGGCCTAGTGAAACGGAACGGTATATAGCAATTAATGAGATGTGGATTAGTTTGGCTTTGGTATTTTTGGTAGCTTTTAGTGTAAGAGTATTTGTATATATCAAAGGGGCTAATATGATATATGATTTATTGAGAGATTATATAGGAAATATGTATGCTAAATATTTTGATATGGATTTAGGCTTTGAAGAAATAGAAGATTTTCCAATTATTAGAACTATTATTGCTTTGATATTGCCTGTTGTATTTTTTGAAGTATCAGTATTTTTATTTTTACCAGTGTCGTTGACATTTAAAATTGTTATAACAATTAGTGCATTATTGTTTATGTGGCTAGTTATAAAGTTATTGGGCTGGTTTTTTGACTGAAAATATTAAGTTTATATCATAGGTTTGTAGTGCACTTGCCTATGATATAACTTTTTTATATTATAGGAAAGTTCTTCGAACTTCCTATAATATAAAAAATAACAATGCACAGAAAATTTATTTCATAAATTTTTGTGCACGAACAAAGACGCGGACTTTAAAATGTCTAAATAAGTGCAACTGTTATTAATGTCCGCTTTTGTTCGGTATACTAAAAAGTTGTGAAAGGAATAAAATTAAAAATGAGGGATTTTAGTTTTAAGAGGTTTTATAAAAAAATAGAGATTTTATCAGAAAATATGGCAAAAGATCACATTAGTGAAAGTGCTGCACAATGTTCGTATTATACTATTTTGTCATTTATACCATTTATTATATTATTAATAACTTTGATACAATATACAGGAATAGAACCACAAACTTTATTTGATATTATTTCTAAAGTAGTTCCTTCTAGTATGAGTGATATGGTTCTTGGAATAGTGCAGGAGGTTTATTCAAAATCTTTAGGAACTATATCAATTTCAATAATTTTTACAATATGGGCTGCTGGGAAAGGCTTATATGCTTTGATGAATGGATTACAGACAGTGTATAGTACAAAAAGTAAAAAAGTGACTTCATATATTTTTTTAAGAATTAAAGCAATTTTAGAAACTTTATTGTTTATATTTTTGATTGTCATAGGAATGACTTTATTGGTTTTTGGAAATCAATTTGTAAAAGTAGTGCAAGAACATTTTGGAGGTTTAGAAAATTATAATTTAATATCATCTTTAATAACTGGAATTGCATTTATAGTTGTTACTTTTGTTGTGTTTTTATTACTATATAAATTTATGCCAAGGCATAAAGTACAATTTAGAAGTCAAATGTATGGAGCGGTTTTTGGAGCAGTTTCTCTTAATGTTGTATCTTTTGTATTTTCAAAATATTTAAGTATATTTAAAGGTTTTTCTATAACGTATGGAAGTTTAACTACGCTTATGCTTATAATGATGTGGATATATGCTTGTTTTTATATAGTATTTTTGGGTGCGGAACTTAACAAAATGGTAAAATCTTTACAAAATAGGTAAAAGATGTTACAATTATTATGATATAACTTAATTAAGGTGCAGAATTTATTTCTGAATCTTAACAATAACACACATATATTCTTTTACAATGAAACACAATTTTAAAGAAAAACAGGAGGAAGAAACAGATGAGTAACACAAAAAATGATGAGCGGATAGTTCAATCAATTACACAATTAGAGGAAGAAATCATAGAAAATATGATTGATAAGATTGAAAATAAGGATCAATCATTATTTGAAACTTGTAACAAAGTAATGGTGCGTGGTAAAGTCTTTTCGGATTTTGAAGAGATTTATGATGGTGCTAAACTTTATTATAAGACTAGAATGAAGGTAAAGAGAGGAAAAAGAAAAGGGCCGGATTATATAATAATTCATTTTGCGGCAGATATGTTTAATGTAGATATGATTGAAGAAATGAAAAATCATAAAATGGAAATAACGGGAATATTGCAATCTCGAAATAAACCACGCTATCTTGAAAATGGAAAAAATTTGTATGATTTTGTGATAGCTACAAGTGTTAACATATTGTCAGAAGAAACACTAAAGGAACTGGTAAATATAGTATCTGTAGAAGGATATATAGGTACCAAGCCAGCAACTAAAATAGTTACATATGGCGGTAAAGTAACTAATTTTATGTTTGTAATTAGAGGTAAGAAAGATTTTATACCAACTTATATACCTGTTATTGCATGGGGAGATAAATCAGAACAATTAAAGAATTGTGATGTTGGGACAAAAGTAAAATTCTATGCAAGGATGCAGAGTAGGCAGTATATAAGAAAGAAATCTCCCAAAAAATGCAAAGATGAAGTTGATTTTTATGAAGCAGAATATGTTGAAACGTATGAATTATCTGTTTTAAGAGTAGTATCGGTTGTAAAAGAATAAGATAAAGAAAATGAGTAAAAAAATAATTTTTTTGCTCATTTTCTTTTGTACAAACAAATATGTGGACTTTAAAATGTTCTAAATAAGTGTAAATGGTATTAATGTTTGTTTTGGTTATTGAAAAACTAAAAAAAATAAAGTATAATGTCATAGATGTTTTTATAGAAAAATATGAATTTTTAAAATATATAAATGTAAGAGAAAAAAATTATATAATATTTTGATTTTTTTGGAAAGGATGGTTATTATAGTGGGACTTAATCAATTTTCAAGAACAGAATTACTGATAGGAAAAGAAGGAATAGAAAAATTAAATAATGCAAAAGTTGCAATTTTTGGGTTAGGTGGTGTAGGTTCATTTGTTGTAGAGGGATTAGTAAGAGCAGGTGTACAAAATTTTATATTGGTTGATGATGATAAAATTTGTTTAACAAATCTGAATAGACAAATAATAGCTACTAGAAAAACAATAGGTAAGTATAAAGTTGATGTGGCAAAGGAAAGAATATTGGAAATAAATCCAAGTGCAAGTGTAGAAATATATCAAGAATTTTTTATGCCAGAATCAAATACAAAAATTATTAAAGAGGATTTAACTTATGTAATTGATTGTATAGATACAGTTACAGCAAAAATAGAAATAGTTAAACAATGTAAAGAAGAAGGTGTGCCAGTTATATCAGCATTAGGAACTGGAAATAAATTAGACCCTTCAAAGTTTGAAATAACAGATGTATATAAAACAAGTGTATGTCCATTAGCCAAGGTGATGAGAAAAGAATTAAGGAAAAGAAATATAGAAAATTTAAAAGTAATTTATTCTAAAGAAGAGCCTATAAAGCCAGAAGAAACAAGTGAAAGTAGTTGTAAAACAAATTGTATATGCCCACCAGGAACTAAAAGAAAATGTTCAATTAGAAATCAAGTTCCAGGAAGTATATCTTTTGTTCCTTCTGTTGCTGGGTTAATGATTGCAGGTGAGGTTGTTAGAGATATATTAAAAGGAGAATATTAAATAATTATGGAAAGATATGAAGAAATAGAAAAAAGTATAGTAACAACATATAGAAAGAAAATTTGGAGTAAATTTATAAAAGGAATAAAAGAATTTGAAATGATTCAAGATGGTGATAAAATTGCGGTTTGTATTTCAGGTGGAAAAGATTCAATGCTACTTGCAAAATGTATGCAAGAATTAAAAAAACATAGAAAAATGGATTTTGAATTAGTATTTTTAGTAATGGATCCAGGATATAATCCTGTAAATAGGCAAAAAATCATAAATAATGCTAAGATATTAAATATACCAATAACAATATTTGACAGTAATATATTTGATGTTGTTGCTAAAATTGATGATCATCCATGTTATGTGTGTGCAAGAATGAGAAGAGGATTTTTATATAGAGAAGCACAAAGATTAGGTTGTAATAAAATAGCATTAGGTCATCATTTTGATGATGTTGTAGAAACTATTTTAATGGGTATGTTATATGGTGCTCAAATGCAAACAATGATGCCTAAATTACATAGTACATATCATAAGGGAATGCAGTTGATAAGACCATTATATTATGTTAAAGAAGATGATATAATAAGATGGGCTAAAAGAAATGAATTAGATTTTATAAAATGTGCATGTAAGGTTACAGAGAAAAATGCTAAAAGTGATTCTAATGGTTCAAAGAGAGCTGAAATGAAAGATTTATTAAACCAGCTAAGAGGAGTTTACGACAAAGTGGACATGAACATTTATAATAGTACTAAAAATGTAAATTTGAATACACTTATTTCTTATGTGAAAGATGGTGAAGTTCATCATTTTATGGATGATTATGAGAATAAAATATAGCTAATTTGATATGATTTAATAGATTAATTTTTGAAAACTAATATTTAATAACTTATTAATAAGAAAAACGCAAGAATAATTAAAGAGGAGAGTGATGTTATGCTAGAACTAGAGGAAAATACAAAGATTTTAGAAGAGTTGAATGCAAAGTTGCAAGATTTGGGTGAGTCTCTTTGACATATCTAAATTGGAAGATGAATTGAAAGAATTAGAAAAACAGACTACAGAAGCGGATTTTTGGTCAGATTCGAAAAAATTAAGTGTAGTTTTAGGAAAGATAAAAAGTATAAAATCAAAATGTGAAAATTATAGAAAGATAGAAAAAGAATTAAGGAATTTGATAGAGATATCAGAATTATTAAAAATAGAACTTGATGATGAAATGGTAAAAGAAGTAACAAAGAACACAAAAAATTTAGTCAAAGAAATAGAAAAATTGGAAATAGCAACATTGTTTTCTGGAAAATATGATAATATGAATGCAATAGTAACAATACATCCAGGTGCAGGTGGTACAGAATCACAGGATTGGGCAGAGATGTTGTATAGAATGTATAATAGATGGGCAATGCAAAATGATTTTTCAATTAAGGAATTGGATTATCTTGAAGGAGAAGAAGCGGGATTAAAAAGTGTTACTTTTGAGGTATTAGGAGAAAATGCTTATGGATACATGAAATGTGAAAAAGGTGTTCATAGATTAGTTAGAATTTCACCATTTGATAGTGGTGGAAGAAGACATACATCATTTGCGTCTGTTGAGGTTTTACCGGAAATTACTGATGATATAGAAATAGAAATAAATCCAGACGATTTAAGAGTAGATACTTATAGAGCTTCAGGAGCAGGTGGTCAACATATAAATAAAACATCATCAGCAGTAAGAATAACACATATCCCAACTAATACGGTTGTGGCATGTCAATCAGAACGTTCTCAAATTCAAAATAGGGAAACAGCAATGAAGATGCTAAAATCAAAGCTGTTAGATTTAAAGGAAAAAGAGCAAAAAGAAAAAATAGAAGATTTAAAAGGAGAACAAAAAGATATTGCTTGGGGTAGTCAAATACGTTCTTATGTATTTTGTCCATATACTATGGTGAAAGATCATAGGACTAATTATGAAGTTGGAAATGTGCAGAGTGTTATAGATGGAGATTTGAATGGATTTATGGAAAGTTTTTTGAAGTTAAAATAATTTATTACTATGATAAAAAATAGAATTTCTTTTAAAATTAAATCATTTAGTTACTTGTGTTATATAAAGAAATATGCTAATATTGTGACAACCTTTTCATTGGCAAAAAGGTAATTTTTACTTAATGGTAGAAAGGAGGTTACTATATGTCTAGCTACGACCTTATCTTAAGACTAATTGAAATGTTGATTGAAGAAAAAGAGAAAAACTTTCAATTAAGAGAAGATAAAAAGAATGACAAAGACTAGTAGTATACATAGTCGAGAGTATGGAATTAAATTGCAGTTTTTTCCAGCTCTTTTTTTGTACAAAAAAAGTATGTGTAATTGCAGTACACATACTAGTTTACATATATGTCTCATACGACCTGTGACACATTGCTTAAGCTAAAAATATTTTAGCATAATTAAGATAAGATGTCAATTATTTTATTAAATTTTTTATTGACTTGAAATTTTTAAAACAAATTTTCTTGTATATTTATGCTAAATATGATAAAATATAAAAAAATGCAAAGGAGGATTTTGTACGTGATACGGGCAAAAAGAATATCTGCTAGATATATAAAAGCAGACAAAGTACAGGTCCAGGGAGACCATAGAGCAATAGAACCATATTTAAACAAAGGTTACAATATTATAACTAGTGCCAATGGAAATTGGGTACTTGCGAGAAATGCTAAAGTTTATGTAACAATGGAAGGTGAGGACGGAAGCATTTACACTTATAATATGAGGATGCAAATATTAGAATTTTATGGAAGAGTAAAAATTTCTGAAAATTTAGTAAATGAATTTTTAAGAGATTTTAATGAAAATAAAATTTTGGTATATGCAAACGGAACTTATGCTGCATTGATTGAAAAAGCAGGAGAAGGGGAACGGTAGTTCCTCTTTTTCCATATTATATAAGAGAGAATTAAAAATTTAATTCTTTTTATAAATTTATATAAACTATAAAGGAATGTGACGAAATGGATACAATAGTATTAAAATTTGGAGGAAGTTCTGTAGCAGATAATGAGAAGTTAAAAATTGTAGCAGAAAAAATAATAGGGTTGTATAATAAAAAAAATAATATAGTTGTGGTAGTTTCTGCACAAGGAAAAACAACAGATAAATTAATAAAAGAAGCAAAAGAACTGTCAGAGTTTCCAGAAAATAGAGAAATGGATATGTTGTTAAGCACAGGGGAACAAATAACTATTGCTAAATTAAGTATTTTATTGAATGAGATGGGATATAATGCAATTTCATTGACTGGTTGGCAAGCAGGAATTTATACAAATAATACTAATATAGATGCTTTGGTGCAAAATATAGATGTTTCAAGGATAGAAAAAGAACTTGCAAAAAGAAAAATTGTTGTTGTTGCTGGTTTTCAAGGGTATAATGATAATATGGATATTACAACTTTTGGTAGAGGTGGCTCAGATACGACTGCAGTTGCAATAGCAGCAGCACTAAAAGCTAAAAATTGTTATATATTTTCTGATGTAGATGGAGTATATACGTCAGATCCAAATAAAATTTTTAAAGCTAAAAAAATACCGGCATTAGCTTATGAGGAAATGCTACAATTATCAAGTGAAGGGGCAAAAGTTTTGCATGGCAGATGTGTGGAGATAGCGGAAAAATATAAGATACCTATAATAACAAAATCGACATTTAATAATAAGGCTGGAACTGTTATATCAGATATAATAGAAGAAAATACGGTGAAAAGTATTGTAAAAAAAGAGATTTCAAGGATATCTATAGTTGGAACAGGAATCGTAAGGAACATAGAACTTATTAAAGAAGTATTGAATCTTATTAAAGAAAATAAAGTGGAAATGTTAGAGTTTAATGTGACAGAAAGTAAAATCTCAATAGATTTTAAAAATGTAGTTTCAGAAAAAATATTAGAACAAATACATCAAAAAGTAATTGAATGATAAAGAACAAAAGCGGACATTAATAACATTGGCACTTATTAGAACATTTTAAAGTCCGCGTCTTTGTTCGTGCGCGAAAATTGCTTTACAAATTTCTGTGCATTGTTATATTTTATATTCTAGGAAGTTCGGAGAACTTTCCTAGAATATAAAAAAGCTATGTAAAGAAAGATATTTATATAGCTTTTTACTTAATTGCCAAAATGTTCAAAAAGCCTTGAAAAAATTTAAAAAATCATGTATTATATGAAAGAATGATAGAAGAAAAATTGCAAAAAAGGAATGTGATTAAAATGAAATCTAATTTTTTTAAATATGTATTTGCAATATTTGTTATATGTATAATGGTTTTTGCGGTATACAAAATAAAAACAGAAGAAAAAAAGGAAGAAGAACAACAAGCTACAATAAGTACGGAAGAAAAAAAAGTAACAGAAATAACTTTAGGAGTAGCATCATTAGATAGTACAAATCCAATATTAAGTAAAAATAAGAATATACAAGATATATCAAGATTAGTATATGAGCCATTAATTCAAATCACATCAGATTATAAAGCAGAAGGGTGTTTAGCAAAAGAATGGGCAAAACAAAATGCTACGACATATATAATAAAGCTAAAAGAAAATGTAAGATGGTCAGATGGAGAAAAATTTACAGCAGATGATGTTAAATTTACAATTGATAAAATTAAAAATTCTAGTTCAATTTATGTTACACAAGTTCAAAATATAGCCAATGTTGAAATCACAGATGATTATACTTTAAAAATAATTTTAAATAAGGAAATACCATTTTTTGAATATCAATTAACATTTCCAATAATGTCAAGTCAATTTTTCCAAGATAAAGAATTTAATGCTAGTTTGGTGCCAGTAGGAACAGGTATGTATAAATATACTGATGTTCAATCAACATATTTAACTCTTGAAAAAAATAATAACTGGTGGGATACTAAAACAAAGTTAACCATAACAAAAGTAACAGTGAATTTATATTCATCATTAGCTGAATTATATAATAGTTTCAAGATGGGAAGTATTGATATAATAGACACAGATAATAATAATTTGCAAGAATATATAGGAACAATAGGATATGCTAAAAAAGAGATGAAGGGTAGAGAACACATATTTTTGGCTTTAAATAATACAAGTAATTTTTTATCAAGGAAGGAAATAAGAAAAGCAATATCATATTCTATAGATAAAACTAATATAGCATCAAATATATTTAATAATCAGTATTTTACATCAAGTTTTCCATTAGATTATGGTTCATGGATTTACCAAGAACAAGATGCAAGTGCCGGATATAATCCAGATCAAGCAAAAAAGATTTTAATAGATGGTGGTTGGAGTTATAAAAGTAATTATTGGCAAAAAATAGAAAATTATAAAACACAGAGATTACAATTAAATCTTGCTGTAAAGGCAAGTGATTCGACTAGAGTTGCTGTTGCACAAAATATTGCAGCACAGTTAGAAAATCAAGGAATACATGTAAATATAGTACAATTATCAGATGATCAATATTATAATAGCATAAATGTTAAAAATTATGATATGATTTTATGTAGTATAAATCTTTCATTAACACCAGATTTAACAACATTTTTTGGTGATAACAATATAGCTAATTATCAAAATGATGAGGTAAGGTCAATTATGGAAGAAGTGAAAAATACAACAGATGAAAACACATTAGTTAATAAATATAAACGATTAGCAGAAATTTATAAAGAAGATGTACCGTATATAAGTTTATATAATAATAAATTTACTGTGGCATATAATACAGGGTTAAAAGGTGATGTAACACCAAATTGGTATAATGTATTTTACCACATTGCAGATTGGTACAAATAATTTTTGAAAAAGTATTGACAAAACAAAAATTTGGTATATAATACAAATATCAAACAAAAGTTTTATAAAAATAAGGAGGAAAAAATAATGGCAGAAAATATAGATAAGAAAAAAGCATTAGAAACAGCATTAAGCCAAATTGAAAAACAATTCGGAAAAGGTTCTGTAATGAAATTAGGAGATTATAAAGCAATGGAAATAGAGGCAATTCCAACAGGAGCACTAAGTTTAGACATGGCTTTAGGAATTGGTGGACTTCCACGTGGAAGAATAATAGAAATATATGGACCAGAATCATCTGGTAAAACAACATTGGCATTACATGTAGTAGCAGAAGCACAAAAAGAAGGTGGAGAAGCAGCTTTTATAGATGCAGAGCATGCATTAGATCCAGTATATGCTAAGAAATTGGGTGTAGATATAGATAATTTAATAGTTTCACAACCTGATACAGGTGAACAAGCATTAGAAATAACAGAAAGTTTAGTAAGAAGTGGAGCATTAGATGTAATTGTTGTAGATTCTGTTGCAGCACTAGTACCAAAAGCAGAAATTGATGGAGATATGGGTGATTCTCATATGGGATTACAAGCAAGATTGATGTCTCAAGCATTACGTAAATTAGCTGGGGCAATAAATAAATCAAAAACTGTATTAATATTTATAAATCAATTAAGGGAAAAAATAGGTGTAATGTTTGGAAATCCAGAGACAACAACTGGAGGAAGAGCGTTAAAATTCTATGCTTCAGTTAGATTGGATATAAGAAAAGCAGAAAATATTAAACAAGATGGTGAAATAAAAGGAAGCAGAACAAGAGTAAAAGTAGTAAAGAATAAAGTAGCACCACCATTCAGAGAAGCTGAATTTGATATAGTATATGGAGAAGGTATTTCAAGAGCAGGTAATATATTGGATATGGCAGTAAATATGGATATAATAGAAAAAAGTGGTTCATGGTTTAGTTATAATGGAGAAAGAATTGGACAAGGTAGAGAAAATGTTAAGAAATATTTAAAAGAAAATCCAGAAATATTAGATGAAGTAGAAAGCAAAGTAAGATCAAATGCAGAAAAGGCCTTTGAAGAAAGCCTTGGAGAGGAAATACCAGAAATTGATATGGATGATGATGGAGAAGAATAATATAAGGAGTTAGAATGTACAATATAGAGGAATTTGATCAACAAAAAACAAAAATATTAAAATATATTTTATTTAAAAAGAGAACAGAACAAGAAGTTAGAAATAAATTTTCTAAGACTGTACCAGAAGAATTATTAAATGATATTATAGATTATCTAAAAGGGGCTAAATATATAGATGATATAGAATACATAGAAAAAACTGTAAATAATTATAAATCGCTAAAAAACCTATCTATTAGAGAGTTGAAATATAAATTAATGGCTAAAGGAATTGATAAGGATAATATTGAAAATTATATGTATGAAAATAGAGATGAATTAGAAAAATATGAAAAAAAATCAGCAGCTAATATATTGTATAAAAAACAAGGAGCTTCAGAACCAGAAGAAATAATACAATATCTAATAAAAAAAGGATATAAAACTGAAAATATTAGGAAAGCAATATCAGAAATGGAAGAAGGGTAAATATGCCAACAATTTTAACACTAGAAACAAAAAAATATTCTATAAAGATTGATAACTTTGAAGGACCATTAGACTTGTTAATATATTTAATAGAAAAAAATAAAATGGATATATATGATATAAATTTAACAGAAATTACAGATCAATACATAGAATACTTAAATGCTATGGAAGAAATGAATTTAGAAATAGCAAGTGAGTTTTTAATTATGGCATCTTCATTGTTATATCTTAAATCAAAAAAATTATTACCAAAACAGGAAGATGAAACAGAAGAATTAACAGAAGAAGAATTAATAAGAAGAATTATAGAATATAAAAAATATAAAGAAATAACAAAAGTTTTTAAAGAAAATTATTTAGATTTTTCAAAAAGAATAGAGAAAAATCAAGAAGAAATAAAGTTGCCAAAAAGAAAATTAGAAAAGGAATATGCAAAAAATAAAATACCAGAAGTATATTCTGCTTTAGTAGGAAGGACAAATCAAAGATTAAATCAAAATGCTAAAAATATTGAAAAAATTGCATTAGTAGAAAATTATACTGTAGCTAGCAAAGTAAAAGAAATGTTTAGAGTATTAGTAAAACAAAAAAGATTTGTGTTTAATAGAATGTTTTCTTTAAAACAGAAAAATAAACAAGAAGTAGTGACTGCATTTAGTGGGTTGTTGGAGTTATCAAGAAGGAATAAAGTTCAAACATCTCAAGATGAGATATTTGGAGATATTGTAGTAGAAAGAAAAGCAAATAAAGCGTAATGTTTTGAATATAAAGATGTTTAAAAAAGAAAAAAATGGAAATAATAAGTAAAAAATAAAAAGGAAGAAGGCGAGAAAATGCTATTCCTAAAAATAATACTTATTATTTTCATTTTTTTTATTTTATTAGTAACTTTAAAATTAGAAATAAAGATAAAAAATATTAAATATAGTTCTGAAAAAATTAATGGTAGAAATTTATCAAATGATTATCAGATAACTATAAAAATATTTACATTAGAAAAAATACCAATACTTATAATAAGGTTAAATAAACTTAAATTAGAAAAAATAAATAGACAAATGCATATAAAACAAAAGGTAGAACAGGAAATAGCAAAACAAGACTTTACTAAAATTATTGAAGCAGAGAAGAAATATTATTTGAAAAAATTGATACCAGAAGTATATAGAAACATTAATCTTGAGATAAAAGATATTGATATAAAAATAGAAATTGGTACAGAAAATGTTATTTTAACAAGTTTTATAGTGCCATGTATAAGTACAATTTTAGCATTTTTTATAAAAAGAAATTTTAAAGTTAATCCTATATATCAAAATAAAAATATTATAAAATTTGAGTTAAATGGTATATTTGATATAAAAATGATACATATTATAAGCACAATATGTATATTAAAAAAGAAAAGGAGAGTGTATAAAAATGAGCGAACATCCAATAGAAGGACTTATGACGACTGCTATGAATAGCATACAAGATATGATTGATGTAAATACTATAATAGGTGAACCTATAGAGACTTCTAATAATATTGTAATAATACCTATTTCAAAAGTATCTTTTGGTTTTGCGGCTGGTGGCAGTGAGTTTAAAGGAGAGACAATTGACGAGTACAAAAAAGCAGATAAAGAGGAGGCTATTCAATATAGATTACCTTTTGGTCGGTGGAAGTCGGAGCAGGTGTTACTATTAATCCTATTGCATTTTTAGTTATTACGACAGAAAATGTAAGATTAATTCCTGTAAATCATTCATCTAGTTTGGATAGATTAATTGATTATATGCCTGATTTAATAGAAAAAACAAATCAAATGATGAATAAATGTATACAAAATAAAAAAGATACAACAGAAAAAATTATAAGTGAAATAAGTAAAAAAAATAAAAAATCTAGTAATACTAAAAAAGAGGGCAATTCAGATTCTAAAATGAAAAAAGATTATGATACTCCTAGTGAAATAACGTATGAGTTTGAATATGATGAAACACCTAATGCTCAAAATAATGATGAAGAAAGTGATATGTAAGATTTATGCAGACTTTTTTATTAGACTAAAAGTTTAATAAAAGAGTTTGCTTTTTATATTATATAAAAGTTCTTTGAATTTTTTATAATATAAAAAAGAACAAGGATTACATTATGATGTGATTTTTTAGGAGTTCTTATAGTTCTGTCGAGTTTTGTCAAAAACTTCTTATGCTTCGACAAAACTTCTATAATTTTGCTATTGGAAAAAAATGGAAAAGGATATATAATATGGATAAGTTAATTCATAATAAACAATGCAAAAAACAAATTGTTACAGAAATTTAATGTATTGGCATAATGTAAAAGTATTATGAAAAGAATCGTTTAAACAAAGGAGGAAAGATATGGAATCAAAATTTTATGAAAAGGACAAGTTATTAATATTTAAAATTACAGAAGATATTGATGATCATAGTGTCCAAAAGATAAGGAGGAGAGCGGATTATGAAATTGAAAGATATATGCCTAAAAGAGTTATATTTGATTTTGATAGTGTCACTTTCATGGATAGTGCCGGAATAGGATTATTAATTGGAAGGTATAAGTTTACAAATTTATTAGGAGGTCGATTGGAAATAGCAAATTTGACTCAAAGTGTTAGAAAGATTTTTGAAATGAGTGGAATTTTAAAATTGATTCCAGTTACTGATATAGAGGGATTGATTGCATAAACAAATTTGCCTTTTTTATATTATATGGAAGTTCTCTGAACTTCCTATAATATAAAAATAACAATTAGGAAAGACAAGGAAGGAATGAAAGTAAATATGAGAGAACAGTTTGAAAATGAGATGAAACTAGAATTTTTAAGTAAATCATCAAATGAGGCGTTTGCAAGGATAACAGTCGCAGCATTTGCATCACAGCTTGATCCAACTATAGAGGAACTGGCAGATATAAAAACTGCTGTTTCAGAAGCAGTAACAAATTGTATTATACATGGATATGAAAATAGAATAGGGGTAGTAAAAATATATGCTTGTTTAATAGAAAATGAAATAAAAATTGAAATATCTGATAATGGTAAGGGAATAGAAAATATAGAAATGGCAAAAGAACCATTATATACAACTAAGCCTAATTTAGAAAGGTCTGGTATGGGATTTACAATAATGGAAAGCTTTATGGATTTTATGGAAGTTGAATCTATTGTTGGAATTGGGACAAAAATTACAATGAAAAAGAAAATAAAAAAACAAGAAGAGGAAAAAGAATTAAATATAGACACCAATAGTGCAGAAAATAATATGTGTACTATTTAATAAAATCTTTAAGAAGGAATGAATTTATATGTTTGAAATTGATAATCGTTCAATAAAAAAAGCACAAGATGGTGATAAATATGAATTAGAAAGATTGATAAAAGAAAATCAACGGTCTTATTTGGAGCATTGTAAAAAGATTTAAAGGAAGAGGTTTTGAATCAGAGGATTTATATCAAGTAGGCTGTGTTGGATTTATAAAATCAATAAAAAGATTTGACACCAGTTTTGAAGTAAAACTTTCAACATATACAGTACCATATATATTAGGGGAGATAAAAAGATATATAAGAGATGATGGAACAATAAAAATAAGTAGAAGTATTAAAGAAATACAAGTAAAAATAAAACAATTACAAGAGGATTATAGAAAGAAAAATAAAGAAGAAATATCAATAGAAGAAATTTCAAAAAAATTAAGTTTAGACAAAGAAGATATTGTTGTTGCATTAGAAGCAAGCAAACCAATAGAATCTATTGATAATGTGTATAAAACTGAAAAGGGAGAAAAGGGGATTTCATTAATAGATAAAGTTGCATCGGAAAAAGATGAACAAGAGATGTTGACAAATAAGATTGCAATTAGAGAAATAATAAAAGATTTACCTAAAGAAGATAAGGAAATAATCATGCTGAGATATTATAAACAAAAAACTCAAAAAGAAGTTGCTAGTATTGTAGGTGTAAGTCAAGTACAAGTTTCAAGGACAGAAAGAAAGATTTTACAAAAGATGAAAAGGGCACTTACGGGAGTGTGTTAGCTAAAATTTTGAGAGAGGAATAATAAAACATGAAAAAAGTATGTATGTATATTTCTGTTTTAATAACAGTGTGTTTTATGTTGCCAGCAATTTTTACAAATACAAATAAACAAACTTCTTCTCATGTAAATGATGTATCACAGAGTTTGCAGAGTAATGAAGAAAACTCGAATTTTGATGGAGAAATAAAACAAAGTAGTGATAGTAAAGAAATAAAATTATTACATAGTAAAACAGGAGAAATAGAAAATGTGAAACTGGAAAATTATTTGTGTAATGTTGTATCAGCAGAAATGCCTGCAACTTTTGAAAAAGAAGCTCTTAAGGCGCAAGCAATTGTGGCAAGGACGTATACTATTTTTAAAATAAATAATAAAAAACATGATAATGCAGATATATGTGATAATTCTACATGTTGCCAAGCTTGGATATCTAAAGAGGATAGAATGGCAAAATGGGAAGAATCTAAAAGGGAAGAATATTGGCAGAAAATTTGTTTAACAGTACAAGAAACCTCTGGCCAGATAGTAACATATAATAATGAGCCAATTAATGCTTTTTTTCATTCTAATAGTGGAGGAACTACAGAGATGCCTGTAAATGTTTGGGGAGGAACTAATTATCCATATCTACAGGTAGTTGAAACCTCTGGTGAAGATGCATATACGCAATATGCGTCAGATGTTATATTATCAAATACTGATATTATTAATAAATTAAAAGATAAATATCAAGATATAGCTATAGATTTTTCAAATAGTGAAGATTTAAAAATATTAGAGTATACTGAAAGTGGTAGAGCGAAAACTGTTAAATTTGGAAATCATCAACTTTCAGGTGTAGAGGTTAGAACTATTTTTGGTTTGAAATCAACAAATTTTGAAATAATAAAATTGGATAATGAGCATGTTCAATTTAAAGTTAAAGGCTATGGACATGGTGTTGGAATGAGTCAAACTGGGGCTGATAGTTTAGCAAAACAGGGAAAAAATGCTGAAGATATTATACATCATTTTTATAGTAATGTAGAGATAAAAAAGATTTATTAAATTTTTTAATAAATCTTTTTTCGTGCATGAACAAAGAAGTAGACTTTAAAGTGTTCTAAATAGTGCAAATGTTATAAATATCCGATTTTGTTCTATTATAGGAAAGTTCTACGAACTTCCTATAATATTAAAAATAACAATGCACAGAAAATTTATTTCATAAATTTTCGCGCACGAACAAAGACGCGGACTTTAAAAAGTCTAAATAGTGCAAATGTTATTAATGTCCGCTTTTGTTCTTTTTTTTTCTAAAATAGTATAAAAATTTCAAAATAGGAAATAATTTTAATAATATAAAATTTGAAGGAGGATATTATGAGAAGAGAAAAAAGAAAAAAAGAAGGTATGGATACCCAAATTATAAAATTAGCTAGCATAGGAGTAGCTATTTTAACAGTAATAGTAATTGCGTTATTGATATATGGAAGCAAATTAAATAAAGAGGTGAAAAATGGTTCTTTGAGTAGAGAACAACTAGCAAATTTGGTAAATAAGACATCAGATGATGTGGGAAATACAGAAAGAACTAGTACAGAAATGGGAAAAACAGTAGAAGAAGCTAAAAATGCTGAGAATAATCAAAGTATAGAGAATCAAACTGGAAACACAAATACCTCAGTAAATGAGACTAAGAATAATGGTGCAAATACTTTAAATAATGTAAAAGAAACTACAACTAAAGAAACTAAAAAAAATACTACTAATAAAATGAATACTACAAATACAGTAGGCAATTCATCAAAAGCTACTACAATACAAGAAACAAAGAAATCAGAAGATAGTAAAAATACTAATGAAAAAGGTAAAAATGAAGTTCAAAATGGCACAAAGGAACTAAGTTTTGCAAAACCTGTTGATGGCGATATTGTAAAAGAGTTTACTAAAGACAATTTATTATTCTCTCAAACACTTCAAGAATGGACAGTTCATACAGGTGTTGATATAAAAGCGGAAAAAACAACTGTTGTAAAAGCCTCAGAAGCTGGAACTGTTAAAAGCATAAAAAATGATCCGCGTTATGGTTTAACAATAGTTATATTACATGATAATGGATTTGAAACAGTGTATTCTAATTTACTAACTTCAGAATTTGTAGTTGAGGGAGAAAAAGTTGGAAAAGGGCAGAGTATAGGTACAGTTGGAAATACAGCTGCCTTTGAGGTTGCAGATGATTCACATTTACATTTTGAAATATTAAAAGATTCAATTCAAGTAGATCCAAGTATTTATTTGAAATAATATATGGATATTTTAGAAAAGAAAGTGAATTTTAAAATTACAATAAACAGGTGTACAAATTCTTAATGTTTATTATATTATGCTTTTAAAAAATTAAAAATTTTTTTGATAAGTGTTGTGTTTTTTTTATATATTGATATAATGTATAAAGGATTTACAAAAAATAGTGTACAAAAGTTAAGGAGGAAAATTTATGTTAAAGAAAATTGCAATATTAGCAAATGGTGGAGATGTAGCAGGTTTTAATGCGGTAATAAGAGGAATAGTAAAAACAGCAGAAAATAATGGAGTAAAGGCTTATGGCTTTATAGATGGATATAATGGCTTATTAAAAAATAATTATGTCTTATTAAGTACTGCTGAAGATGGTAATGCAGAAGGAATATTGCCTAAAGGTGGTTCTATAATAGGATCATCAACAAATGCTAATGTTTTTAATTACAAAGTATTAAATGAAAATGGGGAAATAGAATATCAAGATTTATCAGAAGTATGTATTCAAAATTTGAAAGATGATGAGTTTGATTGCTTATTTACATTAGGAGGAGATGGTACTCAGAAATCAGCTAGAGATTTTGCTACAAAGGGAGTAAAAGTTATAGGAGTTCCAAAAACTATTGATAATGATGTTGCTTGTACAGATATTACATTTGGTTATAATACAGCTGTTTCTGTTGCTATGGAGGCTTTAGACAGACTACATACAACAGGTGAAACACATCATAGGATAATGGTTTTAGAAGTTATGGGAAGATATGCAGGTTGGATAGCTTTGGAGGCTGCTATTGCTGGTGGTGCTGATGTTGCACTTATTCCGGAAATTCCTTATGATATAAATAGTGTTGCAGAAAAAATTAAAAATAGACAAAAAAGAGGTAAAAATTTTAGTATTGTAGTGGTTTCAGAAGGAGCAAAACCAAAAGGTGGAGAAATGGTTATTCAGGGAACGCGTAATAATGGCTTGGGTGTAGATAATACTAAATTAGGTGGAATTGGACAAGTTGTTGCAAAACAATTAGAAGAGATAACAGGATTAGAGGCTAGAAATACAACTTTAGGATATATGCAAAGGGGTGGAACTCCAACTGCTTATGATAGAGTTTTATCAACTAAATATGGAACAAAAGCAATGCAATTAGCTTTAGAAGGTAAATTTGGAAGACTAGCTGTTATTAAAAATGGCAAATTAGATGATGTTAGTCTTGAGGATGTTGTTGGTAATAATAAAACTATTGGAGCCGTTTCTGGTAATACTGCTGAAAGCAATTTAAGAAAAGTGTCAATGGATGATGACTTAGTAAAAACCGCCAGAAGTATAGGAATTAATTTAGGAGATTAAATATATAGGAAGCCTTTTTGAACTTTATTTTTAGAGAATAGTTCATTTGTGGGCTTCTTTTTGAACTTTACTTTTTTGTAAATATTTTATTAGATTACTTCTTTTTAATTTTTTGCTTTTATTTATGTGAATTGATGAATTTTGTTGAAAAGTATGGTAAAATATGATAAAATTTAAGTGTTTTAATTTAATAATCTCCTATATGCAACTTATGGAGTTTAGAATAGTAACTATTAACTAATATGCTAAAAATCTGTCAATTGACAAGGAGGAAAAAACATGAGAAAACGGAGTAGAATTTTAAAAAAAGTATCTAACACGATATTATTTATGGAATTACTTGTTGTAGCTACTATATTGTTGTGTGTACTATTTGATAGTTGTTCAAAAAGTTTGGGGATGAATACTGTTGTAATTAGTGTTTTTTTATTATGTTTTGGAATAATTATTCCCTTTGCATTTAAGCCTGTTTTAATTTCAGCTTTTGAAAATGTGGAAATGTGCAAGGAAAGCGAAAAATATGTGCAGCAGAATTTGTCAACAGAGTATTGTGTTGAAGTTATTCCAATTAAAGATGATCCTGAACATGAAAACTTTGTAACTAAGGAATTAGTAAAAAGAGCGAAATTTTATGCTCAAATTATGGAAGATGGAACAGTAATGATTTCTATAAAATTTAATAATGAAAATGATAGAATTTTTTATGGAGGACTTGAGGCTGAATATTTTATGACAAATTTTAAGATTGTGAATATGTAAATATTTAAGGTTTTTTTATGTTTATATTTTTGTAAAGTGAGAGCTGATTATTAGGCTCTCACTTTACATATTTATATTAGTTTTTATAAGTAATAAACTTAAATAAAACTTTATATGCCATTTTATATCATATCACAAACAAAAATGCAATATGCCTTTTTTATATTTTTTAAAATCAAAGCATAAAAATCTAAAAAAGTGCTGAAAAAACAGTACTTTTGGGTTTTTGGCTTTTTTATTAAGTTTATTACTTAATAAAAAATCATAAGAAAAAGAGAGGCTACTTTTTTAATTCAAGATATTTCAATATTTCAGCAGTCTCAAAAAAGAAGGAGGAATTTAAAAAATGAACACAAAAAAGAAAAACGCAAGAGGAATCACGCTAATAGCATTAGTAATAACAATAATTGTACTATTAATATTAGCAGGAGTAACAATTAATGCATTAAGTGGAGAAAACGGAATAATAACAAAATCGAAAGAAGCCAAAATAAAAACAGAAAAATCAAAAACAATAGAGAAAATAAACTTGGCAATACTAACAGCAATGACAAAAGGAGACGGAGACATAGATAACGCAACACTAAGGGAAGAATTAGAAAAAGAAGGACTAACAGTAAAAACAGAAGGAAACAACCTACCATGGGACGTATCAGATGGTAAATATATTTATAGAATAAATGAAGATTACACAGTAGAAGAAGTAGAAGGAATAAATTTATCAAAAAAAGAGATAAAACTAGCAAGTGGAGAAAATGAAACAATAACAGCAAAAGTAGAAGGAACAGAATATCAAGCAACATGTACAGTAAAA
>ERZ1673697.271-NODE-271-length-83508-cov-15.561238_pt1 | contig 83508 bp, 100 predicted proteins | sample MGYA00580227_ERZ1673697 | MGnify/ENA primary metagenome ERZ1673697 (study PRJEB41218, sample SAMN15661759) | gut metagenome | host: Homo sapiens | place: Canada: London | collected 2015-08-20/2019-03-30 | study: EMG produced TPA metagenomics assembly of... | reverse complement strand
TAAACCTCAGGATTATGAATACTAAACGTTCCCCATCTATCCATATAACTAAGTCTCAATTTGAGGAAATATTAAATACCCTAGAGGTAGATAATTTCCCAGTTGAGGCTTTTTTTGTTATTGCACGAAAAGAGGCAATAAATACTAGAGCAGTCTTAGTTTCTAACAATAAGAATACTAAGAAAGTTTCTAACATTTTACTAGCATCCAAGGGAGATGCTGCCCTTGTTGCTGATATTTTATACGCAACTCGTATAAAGTTAAAGCATAGGGGAGTTCGTAAAATAAATGAGAGTAATTCCCGAGAATGGGCAAATTGTAAAAAGCTTGCAGAGATATGTAATACCTTCTGTGAAGATTTTAAATTTGATACTCGTGAAGGTTTTATCAAGTATATAGAGACTGGATTAAAAAGGATGACTGATTATCGTAATGTTATGCAAAGGTTATTATCTATGCAAGAGAATATTACGAATCAGATAGATGCAGAGATAGAATTATCCTCATTGGATAGATCCGAATTCGAAGAGGTGATAAGAATTAAAGATTATTACTTTAAAAAAGTGGCTTCTGCTACTGGTATTTATGATGGTGTAGATAATCCTGAGAAATTAATTCACTTCTTAAGGTTAAAAACTTTTTTGGATGAGAGAGGTTGGGATCCTATGAAATTTATAGATGCCCAATTCGAATCTCTTGCATGGTGTAATGGTTTACCAGAACCAAGTCAGATGTATAATGATAAAGCTATCGAAAGGTATAATAAATACCTATATAAAAATAAGAGTAAACAACTTCTGGATAATGAACCTCAAGTAGAGGGGAGTCTCTGGGATAAAATAAAAGATTAGTATGAGTAAGATAATTATTCAGAATGGTAATATGTGTGAACTTGATATACCCCTCAAGTATGCGCAGAAACTTTATAATGAGTTTGCCATTCGACATCCAAATGCTTTCTACTTACGTACAAGGCAAAGAGGTATGCAGAATTGGGATGGTAAGATTCACTACATCACCAAGACTGGTCAATTTAAAATAGGTTTGCTTCCTAAGGTATACGATATGTGTATTGAGATGGGAATTAAACCTAAAGTTGTAGATACGCGTCAACCTTTACCTAAAGTCAGTAAAGTTGTTACGAAGATAGGCAAATATAAATTAAGACCAGAACAGGAGAAAGCAGTCAAGGCTGTAATTAATAATACGATTGGAGGTAAACCATTTCATATCGGAGTATTGGATTACACGGTTAATGCAGGTAAATGCACCGGTAAGGGTACCATAATACATACTGAGGATGGGTTATTACCTATAGAAAAAATCGTTTCTGAAACAGGTAAGATACGATATAAAGGTAAAGTCCTTACTAAAGAAGGTGTATTAGTAAAACCCAATGCAGGAGTTTATAATGAGATTAAGGTAGTAAAGATAACTACTTCTCAGGGTTATACTCTAATCTGTGGATATGAAAATCACAGATTATATACTTATTATGGAGATAATCTACAATGGGTATATGTCAAGGATTTAAAGAAAGGGGATTGTTTACCTATCTCCTTAGAATATACTCATTCTAAAAATACCATAGGTAAAAACCTTAGCTATACTTTGGGAGCTTTATCCGGAGATGGTCATATTCATCAAGTTTCTAAAAATCAAATAAACATATCTATATCAGGTCAAGATATAGAAGTAGCCGAAGTAGTTAAAGCTACTATGGATGAAATCTGTAAAACTCCTGTAGAAATAAAACCCCACAAAAGATTTAAAGGTTTTCATATATCTAAATCCGATACTAATTTTGCTAAACTACTTCAAGAGGAATATCCAGAATTAATTGGTACTGCCCATGAAAAGTACATACCCGATAAGATTCTTCAGGCTTCTTATGATGACTTAAGGAATTATATAGCAGGTTTATTTGATACAGATGGGCATAATTCATCATCTCATGGTAGAAGATCCTTATCTTTTACTACTGTAAATCTTGAAAATGCTCGTAGAGTACAACAAGCTTTATTATCTTTAGGAATAGCTTGTTGTCTTAAACCCAAGAAGACTTCATGTAATGGTAAAGAGAGTATAGCTTATAGAATAACTATTCATAGCGAATTTTATGATGAGTTTCTAGAAATAATACCCATGAGGATTGAAAGAAAATGTATTCCTAGCAATTCTCAACGGAATAACTACAGTAATAAACTACCTTTTAGTAATTTTGCTAAAGAACTTTATGATAAGCTTTCTTGGAAAGAAAAAGGTAAGTTTAGAAAAACCTATGGTAGAGTTATAAGTACACAGGTAAGTCATCATAATAGATTAACTTTAACTGCTTTTAATTGTTTAGTAGAATTCTTAGGCTCTAATAATGATAAAGCTACAGAATTACTAAATATTTCTAGTAATTGTTATTGGGATAAAATAGATAAGATAGAAATCTTAGATAAATACCCATGTTATGATATGGAGATACCTAAGTATCATAATTACCTATCTAATGGATTCATATCTCATAACACACTTATTATGTCGTCTTTGTATTTATCCTATAAGAAGCAGTTGAAGACTTTGTTAATAACTAATGACTCGGATTGGTTAAATCAAGCTAGAGAAGAATTTAAGCAATATCTACCCGGAGAGGATATTACTTTTGTTCAAGGCAAAGTTTTAAACTGGAGTAACTTCACAATAGGTATGGTTCAATCTATTTCTCGTAATATGAGGTTCTATCAAAAAGAGTTATCTCAAATAGATATGGTACTTATAGATGAAGCTGACCAAGGGGGCAGTAGGCAATATCAGAATGTAATCACCCGGTTATTCAATACTCGTATTCGTATAGGACTATCTGGTACCATCTATATGAGTAAGCTTGCTAAAGATAAAGTTAAGAATATGAATCTTGAATGTTTCTTTGGTAAGGTACTTGCCGAGTTTAAACTTAGGGATTCTATTAAGAAGGGTTATTCAACTAAAACTGTAGTAAAGATGGTACCAGGTAAACCCTGGTATGGGAATTGGGAATCCGATTGTATATCTTATAAAGAGATATATGATGATTCGATTACTAACAGTTATACTGCTTGGTTAATGGCATATTCCAGATTACGATGGAATATTAATCAAGGCAGATATCCTGCTCTCGTAGTTTGCAAGCATATTGCACATTGTGAAAATCTATATAAATTCTTTAAAAAGAAACTGGGCGATGCCTATAATATTGCCTATGTGCATGTTAATACCAAATCTAAATTAAGACAACAAATAATGAAAGATTTTAGGGACGGCAAAATTGATATCTTGGTATCAACTACAATCATTGCTCGGGGCAAAAACTTTCCTAAGCTAAGGTATTTGCTTAACGCAGCAAGTATGGATAGTCAAGAAAAATCTATTCAGTTCCTTGGTCGTTTGGTAAGAACCGATAAATCGAAAAAGAAAGTGTACCTTGATGACCTTCACTATCCTGGTAATTATTTAGATAGGCATGGAAAACATAGGAAGCAATATTATCAGAGACAAGAATTGAAAGTAATCTTATTAGACAAACTATGGAAGAAACATCCTAACCATAGCCTTATTCAGAGTTAACTAGAAGTACTATGAGTAATTACTTTTCTCCGTAGGAGGAAATAATTACATCCTAATAAGCATACGGGCATTATGAATAAAGATAAAATTATATGTATCAGGGAAGATACTGATGAACGATTAATACAATTACAATCGGAAGGATATAGAATAATACAAATATCCGCATCAGGTATCTACTGCTGGATATTATTAAGGAAACCAAATAACAATAAAGAATAATGAAACTGATAGACCGAATATTAAATTGGATGAACCCACCTGCCAGTAATCCCAAACATGTATTCAATTGCAGGGATTTGGCATGGGTAACCCCTATTAAACACTGGAGATATACCCCGGATGTTTATACCCATTCATTTAGTTTATATTGGGGATCTGGATTAGAGATCAAATTACAACAAGATACTACTGACCCAGAATCTTGCCCAGAATTATCTAAACTCAGGGAACTATTTATAAATGCAATTGGACATTCCTACTTACCACTGTATGAGTCGGAATTGAAGATTGGAGATTCAGTCATAAGACTAACAGAAAAAGAAATAGATGATTAATTATGGCAAAGAAAAAACAAATGCTTCCCGACTTAACCAAGCAGGATATCCTAACACCCTTGGATATCTCTCAATTGGGTTCTAATTCAGATCCTTGTTTTGGTATTGGTTATGACTTATCAACTAAAGAATGTAAACTATGCGGAGACTCAGAGCTATGTGCATTCAAGATGTCTCAGAACTTGAATATCACAAGGAAAGAGCTAGAACAGAAGAATCAATACAAGGATTTGGATGTATTAGAAGATACGGTTGGTATCAAGAAATACATCCGAGGCTTGATTCGGAAAGGGAAAGACAAAAAAGAAGTTATTACCAAAACTGTTGAGAAATTCGAAGTACCCAGAAAACGTATTAGAGAACTTTATAAAGAATGCAATGAGAAAAATTGACATGATATGGGCTATGTTTAAAGTATACTTTAACAACCCCAATTATTTAGTAAAGCAAAGCGATATACTTGCTAGTTTGTGTATGGAAGGTTCTACTGATGTAATCAGAATGTGTAATTCATTGGGAGTACATGTTTCTAGACCCGAGAAATTAACCTTTGGACAACTTTTACATAAATGTATAATATATTATGAACAAATTTAGATTTATCAAAGTAAGGGAGGTAATATCTCCAAACAGAGCAAACCCCAATGATGCTGGGTTAGATTTTTATGTACCAACTGATTTATACCCAGAGCATATTCATTCTAAAAATGAATTCGACTCCGAAGGTTATGATTTAGATGTTCCTTTTGGTGAAGCCTTTGTAAGGCATATATCTTTAAAACCTGGACATCGTATACTTATCCCCTCTGGTATCATGGGATTGCTTGAACCACCTGCCTCTATGTTAATGGCTGCTAATAAGTCAGGTATAGCCACTAAGCAAGGTTTACTCTTTACAGCTGAGATAGTAGATTCTCCCTATGTTGGAGAGATACATATCGGAGTATATAATGCTTCTAATAAGGCTCAAGTTATCGAATGTGGCAAGAAGCTTGTACAGTTCATACATGTACCTATCTATATTACTGAACCAGAAGAGATTCAACAAGAAGAATTCTATACTGAGTCTCAAATGTGGGGAAGTAGAGGAGATAAGGGATTTGGTTCATCTCAAAACATAAAATAGTGGAAGATAATATATTAGGATTCCCAGGATATCATATTACTCGGGATGGTAAGCTTTATAATAAGGGACATCCCGTAAAGACTTTCTTCCATAAAGGATACGAACGTACTAAACTTAGAAATAATAAGGTATCTAAGAATGTAAAAATACATAGATTAGTAGCAGAAGCCTATATACCTAATCCGAATAATTTACCAGTAGTAATGCACTTAGATGACAACCCTTTGAATAATCGTTTAGAGAACCTTAAATGGGGTACTCAAAAAGATAATGTATATGATGTCATTAATAAGGGTAGGTTGAAATTAAAAGGTATAAATAATCCTATGTATGGAGTAAGTAGAAGAGGTCTATTTGCTCCTCATACTTCATTAACAGTACGTAGTATTCGAAGATTAGAGAGATTGAAATTAAAAGGTAATACTAACAAGTACATAGCTAAAAGGTTGAAGGTTAGTAATGCTACTGTTGGTAATTATCTTAATGGTAAACATTATAAAAGTTAACATTTTGGATATAAGAAATATAAGTGAACCAGTACCTAAAGTAGAAACTAATGGGGTACTATTAAAGATGTATGAATTGGGGTTAGAACAATTGCAGGGATATAGGCAAATAGAACAGTTACCTGATTACCCATTTGATATCAATAATGCAAAGAATCAGGTAATACTCAAGGACTTTATAGGTAGGGTAATTGAAGAACTTACCGAGGGTTTTGAATCTACCGAAGAAGTATTTGAATTATGTCAGAAGAATGGTTGGAATATCGAGATGTTCAATAAAAATGAATGTCAATTGATATTGAATTCTCTTGCTAATGCAAATGAAGAACAAGCAGATGCTTTAGGCTTTTTCTTTACTCTTCTAGTATATTCAAATATACTTCCTGAAGATATTCTTAGCTATAATAAGGCAAAGAACTTATTTGATGTGATGGTTATGGGTGTTAAAGAGTTAGTGGTAAAATATCCCGACTACCAGAATTTATTGAAATTCGATATTATTTGTGAAGAGGATTTTTTTGATGAAGATGGTAAATGGGAACAAATCATCTCTTACATTCCTGGTTTTCATAAGATGAATGAATTATCACATGAGGCAGAGAAGTTATACTTATGGGAAGTGATATATGAATTGAACAAGGCAAGGAATTTCCTTAAGTCTAGACCTTGGAAACAAACCCAAGTAATGACTAAAGAGATAGACTTCCAGGAATCACTGGTAAAAGCTTTCTACCTATATATGGGATTCCTTGCATTGAATGGGTTCACAGACCAAGGATTATTCAGTTTATTCTTTAAAAAACAGCGTCTCAATAGATGGAGGCAACAAACTAATTATTAACATGTCAGGATGGAACCGTAAATTAGAGGGACTTCAACTTAATCCGGAGGAGTCCCTCCATTCGTTAGAATTTGCTACCTCACAAGAAGCATGGGAAAAACTCAATGAGGGATTCCTAAGATTAGAGCCTGCTTTATTTGCAAAGGGGGCTATTGCCAATAGTGGGGTAGCAGTAGTGTATAACGTATTCATAAAGATACGCAAGGCCTGGGTAGACCCAGAATTTGATTATGGAAGATGTTTCAATTATAAAGAAACTAAGTGGACTAGCTTATTGAATAACTACATAGACTTTAATAAGCTTGACTTGTTGCGTAGTAAACTGAGAGTACTGAGAAATAAGTACAATCAGAATTACAATATAACCTATATGTTTAATAATCATCATGACAATGGTAAACAATGTCTAATAGCAGCGACTTTTTCAAAACGATTCGGGGAGGACATCCCAGTTATTACAATGGTAGTTCGGGCTTCGGAGATTACCAAGAGGTTAATATTCGATTTCCTATTAATTCAACGAATGTCAGAGTACGTATATGGTCTGGATCAGTCAGTACAAATCAACCTATTCGCGACTCAAATGTACGGAAATGTGGAGACACTTCTAATGTATCATACCCATAAGCCATTGAAGAAGGTACTTAAGGGGGCAGAAGAGAATGCTTGGAATAAGAGAATAAAAGAGATATGGAAGAAATTCCAAAAGGGTACAGAGAAGGAATTCTCTTCATTCAAGGTATTCTTTAGAAGTTTTAAAGTACTCAGACCTGATTTATATGAAGAAACATATAAATCAATGAAAGCAAAAGAATTACTTCTTGAATATGAAGATATTGAATATCCCGAGAATGTAATTTCTTACTCTCAACGTAAAGCATATAAGAAGAAACTTTTAAAGAAACAGAAGAATGAGAATCTACAGTAATTCTTTTGAGTTAATGTCCGAAATGGGCAGAGAACTCAACAGTTATGGTCAACTTGTAAAACCAAAGACCTATCAAAATAAAGTCATTGAAGGTAATGAGGATTTTATTACTAAAGAACTCATTTGCCAACAATATTGCTTAACTTCACTCGGAGACCCAGTATGGTTATTTGTATTCTCTCACTCAAAGGAATGGGCAGATGCTGAGTTTCAGGAAAGAATTGGTTGGTATGGGTTAAATCCCGGAAAAGCTTGGGAATTGAGAAAAGATTTATGGGAACAATTCTTGGTAGAAGGTCCAAATGGGAAAAAGTTTGATTATAGTTATCCGGAAAGGATTTGGAACGATTTAAGTGATACTGGTAAGTTAGCTTTAGAAGAGGTAATCAACCTTCTTAAAAGGGATAATGATACTCGTAAAGCAGTACTCCCTATATTCCATGGTTCAGATTTATGTTTTCTTGACGGTAGTAGACGTATCCCATGCTCAATGTATTATGATTTCCTTATCCGTCAGAATGGCAAGGGAGAGAAGGTATTACATATTTGCTATCATCAGAGAAGTTCTGATTTTGTTACTCACTTTGGTAATGATGTATATCTTGCATGGAAACTTATGGAATATGTAGCTAAAGAGGTAGGAGTAAAACCGGGTTATCTGTATCACACAATCGATTCTCTTCATGCTTATAAGAAAGATTGGACATCATTAGCATCTAATCTGGAAGACTTACAAGAGAAATACTAATAATGAGGGATGTATCTACTACTGGTGGGTATGTCCCTTTTTCTATTTATAATATATGAAGAAAAAACATACTTCTAATAAACCCATATTATATAGGCCTAAGTTTAAAGATAATATACCAGGGTATCCAGGATATTATGTATCTAAATTTGGGAAAGTATATACTCGTAATAATGTGGGAGTTATTGGTTTAGGTTATATGAATACCTTGGGTTTATGGAGGGAATTAACTCCTGCAATAACTAATCTAAATAGGTGTAAAGTATCTTTAAGAGACCCAAAGGATAAAAAGCTTTATATCCAGGTATCTAGGTTAGTTGCAAAAGTTTATATACCTAACCCAGAAAATAAACCCTGTGTATGTCATAAGGATAATAATCCTTGTAATAACCGTACTGGTAATTTATATTGGGGTACACAGAAAGAAAATATTGAACAATGTATTAAAGATGGGAGGAATCCTCGATGGAGACAAGGTATACAATAATTAAGAACAAACGTATGCTTAAAAAAGTTATTGAACTATGTAAGTATACCGGATATGCCAGTGTGGATTATGAAACTGATGGTTCACCCATATATAATAGGTGTTTTAAGCCAACTATACTCTCAGTATCTTGGATGCCAGGATTTGGTGCTTCTATTCCCTTAGACCATTTCCAAACAAAAGAATATACTTCACCCGGATGGAACTGGAAGAAGATGCTAAGGAAATTTGGGGAAGAGGTAATTGAGAATTATGAGATAACCAAGGTTGCATGGAACTGGAAATTTGATGACCAGATAAACCAGAAATATCAAATATTCTATAGAGGTACTTGTTTAGATGGTATGCTTGCAAAATATCTACTAAACGAGGAAAAACCTAATGATTTAAAATCAATGGTAAGAAGGTATTTACCAGAGTATGGTAATTATGAGAAGCAAGATGCTTTCGATAAAATACCTTGGGATAAAAAAGAGTTAGACCCACTTTGCCATTATGGATGTCAAGATACGGATTATACTCTTAGGTTAATGATATTCTTTGAAAAGAAGCTGATTGACCTTGGTTTGTACAGTACCTTCAGGAATTTAATTATGTCTGCATCAAGGGTACTCACTTCAGTAGAGAAGAATGGTTTGTATCTAGATAGAGAGTTCAATAATCAACTACTGGAAACATATAAACCAAAAATAGATGCGGCTAGACAAGCTATATATGATTTGCCAAGATTAAAGAAATTCGAAAAGAAGTATAATCAAGAAAAGATTGATAAATATATTCAATCTATCGAAGCTGAACTTGAGGAGCTAGATTATAATGATCCAAAAGATAAACGAAAGATTGTATCAAGGGAACAGAAAATCTCAAATATCAAGGCTGGTATATTCACAACTAAAAAGGAACAAGAATTGATAAGACCTATCAATTTGGGTAGTTCAGTTGATTTACCTGCATTGATGTATTCGGAAGAAGGTTTTCATTTTGAGGTAATTAAGAAGAATGAATCCGGTAAACCAAGTACAGATGAAGAGACTCTTACTAATCTAAGGTTAACTGTTAAAAAACCAGATTCACCTAAGGCAATTTTCCTTGATAGGCTTCTTGAATTACGAGGTTTAGAGAAGATGTATAAAACCTATATAGAGGGTTGGAATGAAAAAGTTCAAGATGATGATAGATTACATGGAAGATTTCTTATTCATGGGACTACAAGTGGAAGATTATCCTCTGCAGAACCCAATGCTCAACAAATTCCCAAGACATCCGTAGACCCCAATATTAAATTACAATTAAAAGCTCCTAAAGGAACCTTATATATTGCTAGTGATTTTAGCCAGGCAGAATTAAGAATTATGGCTCATCTATCTGGAGATGAAACTTATCTTAATGCTTTTAACTCTGGTCAGGACCCTCACTTAGCAATTGCTGCTACTAAATATCATATACCCTATGAAGAAGCTCTTAAGATATATGAGGATGAAAATCATCCAGAACATAAGATATGGAAGGTGAGAAGAAAGCAAGCTAAACAAATTGCTTTTGGACTTATTTATGGAATTGGTGCAAAATTACTAGCAGTAAAACTATCTGACCCAAAATCTGGTATTATAGTTACACCAGAAGAAGCCCAAAAGGAAATGGACATCTTCTTTGGTCAACACCCCAAGTTGAAGACCTTCTTGAAGAAACAAGAGAAATTCCTTAGAAAGAATGGGCATCTGGTATCATTATTTGGGAGGAAAAGAAGATTACCCCAAATATATTCAAATGATAAGGGAGAAGAAGCTTATGCTTTGAGATTAGCATTAAATTTCCCATGTCAATCAGCAGCATCTGATATGTGTTTATTTGGAAGTATTCTCATATACTACTTAATGAGACAAGGTAAATTACCCTCTACTAAGTCTGTATGTTTGGTACATGATGCTAATTATCAGATTACTAAACCAGAGAATATTAATATTTGGAGTATATATGAGATGTGGCAAATTTATAGGAACCCATTAACTAAGCCATACTTCGGCTTTCAGATAGATGATGTCACAATGGACATGGAGTTTGTTATTGGTAGGTCAATGGCAGAAGAGTTACCTTTTATTCCAGGTTATGATTATAAGAAAATGTTAGAACCTGATTTCTCAGTAGAAGAATATATGGAAGAACATAAGAAATATAAACACATACCTATTTCAGAGTATAAGAAACGTTTTAACAAACAAATGAAGCAATATGAAAAAGATTTTGAACGGACCCACGGTATGGAGAGCTAAATGCCCAATATGTGATTGTGAATTTGAATATGACAATAGTGAAACTTTTTGGGTTTATAAAAAATCGGGCGATTATTTTAAGATAGTACAATGTCCTAATTGTAAAACTAATATAAAGCATTCAGATTCAGTATCTACCATTACAGGAGTGAAAAGAGAAGATACTATGTCTACATAAATAATATAAATTTATGGAATTATGGCAACACAGAAAGAGATTGATAATGCAAGTAAGTTAACTGCCCTTACTTATATGGTTGCAGGTTGCTTAGGTTATTCTATCGAAAATTTACTTAAGTATTTAGATGGGGTTAATCTAAGGTTGAGTGGACAAGAAAAAATGTTACTTAACCGATTAAAGACTCAGTTATCTCAAGTACAAACTAATCTTACTACTTTAGAGGGATTGGCTTTTAAAGTAATGGCTACGGATGAGGATGGTAAACTTGCTTATGAAGATGCCACCCATATTTATTGGGCTGCATTTTTAGCATTACTCGATAGAGGTGGTACTGATAACTTATGCGACTTAAGATTAATGGCTTTGGTAGATAAGATAAGCATCTATAAATCTCTTCTTAATTTGCCCGGTATGAAACTCTCTTATCAAATGGCTTTTGCTCAAGTAACTAAAGCAATAAGCAAAGGGGAATTTAGTAAAGAAGACTTTAAAAACCTATTAGAAGTTTATGAAGACGGAGCTAAAGAAACTAAAGGTTAAATTTGAGGGTAGGTCCCTAGAAATAGATATTCAAAAAGAATTGTCTATCAATGAGAATATCATTAATTCTCAGCTACGAGAATCTCCTTCTAGTTATTATATTCTTTGTTCTCTTAGAGATAAGTATATAAAGGAAAGAGATTTACTAGCAAGGGAAAAGGATGAAGCCTATTCCAATGCTTGGGTATATTATAAGGATGCTAATGAAAGGTGGAATAACGAATATGTTTCTCATAAGGCAAATCTTAACAAGAAGTATTCTTCTATTTATGAGAGATACTTAAAAGCTGTAGAAAAAGCAAATAAGTTCATAGCTATATGTAAAGCCTATGAGAGTCGGGAGAATATACTAAGAACTATTAATGCGAATCTAAGAAAGGGCTAACCCATTGAACTATAATTAATTACTAACTTTTAAAAACAGTATTAGAATATGAATTATTCAATGACATTTATCTCACCTCTTGTGGCTGAGAAATTTAATCAAGAATTACCTGGATGCCCTACAGAAAATCGGGTACTTATTTTATCTCCAAAGGAGGTAAATCAAACTAAATCCGGTTTGATTATCCCTGAACAAGTAAAAGAGGGAGTTCCTCGTAAAGGGGTTGTAGTAAAGAGTGGGGAAATTACCGAAGAATACAAAACCTACCGAGAATTGGTTGCTGTAGGTAGAATAGTTACCTATGGTTTGTATGCAGGTAAAGAACTTGAATTCGAAACGGACAAACTATCTCCTGCTCTCAAACAACTTTTAGAGAAAAACGTTCTTACCGTATTGAGTATGAACGAAGTAGTTTACTCAGAACCGAATAATTAAAACTAATCATTATGATAAAAGACAAGAAGAAAAAGGAAGTTTCATCAGAGGGACTTTCTACAAAAGAAAAGATGCTAGCTAGAAAGAAACAGCTAGAATCCAAGGGAAATGGTAGTGGGTTAGTATATCCAAAAGAGGGAACTCTGAGGATGAGAATTAAATCTCCGGGTGATGACCAAGAATTGGGTATCGAAATTATTCAATTCTACCTGGGTGGCAATTTGGGAGGAGTTATATCTCCGGCTACTTTTGATGAACCTTGCCCATTCATGGAGAAATACCAAGAATTGAAAAACTCCAAGGATGAAGATGACAAGGAACTTGCCAAGAACCTGGTACCAAGAAGAAGATATGTTATCGGTGGTATCATTTACTCAGATGAAAAGGGTAGTAAGGTAGATTACGAAGGCAAAGATAAGGGAGTTTTAGTTCCTCGCTCAGTATACCAGGATATCATTGACCTTTACCTTGATGAAGATGAGGCAGGTGATATGACAGATCCAAAAACTGGATACGATATCAAGGTAATTCGTTCCGGGTCTGGTAAATTAGATACCACTTATTCTGCCCGTGCTTGCAAACCAACTAAGTTGGACAAGAAATATCAAGGTATAATTGACCTTGAGGGGATAGTTCGTTCTCAAATCAAATCCTATGATGAGTTGGAAGATTTACTTTCACAATATCTAAATGAAGACCATGGGGATGACGATGATGACGATAAGTCAAAGAAGAAAAAGAAAAAGGGAGTTCACAAAGACCATTACATGGAAGATGATGAACCTAAGAAAAAGAAAAGAAAATACAAATCGGATATTTAAGGGTTAGTAATATGGTTTCATTCGAAGGTGGTAATTAGATTCGTTCTGTTATCACCTTCTTTAGTTTAAAGACATTACATTATGGCAAAGAAATCTAAGGTTGGTTTAAAAGTACCAACATCAAATGAGATGGCAAAGAAATATGGGAGTATGATTAAATTAGCTTCAGAAGTAACTGATATCGATTTATATATACCATCTACTTTCTTTGCTTTGAACTACTTATTCGGTAAGGGTATTCCTTATGGTAAAATCGTTGAGATTGCTGGAGAGGAATCCTCTGGTAAATCTTTAGTGGCTTATAACTTTGCTTATGCTACTCAACAACTTGGAGGTCATGTGATATGGGTAGATGCTGAACAATCCTGGATGAATTCATGGGCTGAAATCAATGGAGTAGACCCTGCAAGAGTAACTATTGTTAATGATACCCGTATTGAATATATTGCAGACGTAGTAGCAGACTTAGCAATTTATTTACGTTCTCAATTAACTCACAATGAACCGATACTCTTAGTAATCGATTCCATTGCAGCTACTGACTGTACTGATAATATAGATGCTAAGATGGTTGATGGTAAGGCAGAGATGGGAGGTAGAGCAAAGGCTCTTTATAAATACTTTCGTATCAGAAGTGAATTATTCTACAAACTGGGAGTATCTCAGATTTATATTAACCAATTAAGAACTGCTTTGAATGTCGGATTTGGAAAAGATAACACAACAACTACAGGAGGTGCAGCACTTAAGTTCTACGCTTCAATCAGAGCTGCTTTCTATTCAGGAAGGTCTGTTACCATTAAACAAAATGGGAAAGAAAGGAAAGCTGGGAAACTTGTCACTATCAGACTTATTAAAAATAAAGTTGCTCCTCCTCGACCTACAATCAGCAAATGCCCTGTATATTTCAATCCTAAATTCCACGAAGTCGGGTTTGACAGATGCTATGCTTTAGAAGATGTATTGGTAGATACCGATGTAATCGAAAAAACTACTGGTGGGTATAAATTGAAAGGGAAAACTCTTGCAAGAGGAGAAGAGAAATTCCAAAAGCTTCTGGAAGAAGACGATGAACTTCGTAGAAAACTTTTACGGAAAGCTGGAGTAAATACCATAGGTACTACTAAAAAGCAACTGGAGAAGATAGAAACAAACCTATTCCCAGTCGATGGTGTAGAATATGAAAACTATTCAGATTCAGAAGAAGAGGAGGAAGACGATGAGTAACAGATATTATGAACTTTTAGAAGTTGGATTTACAGTTAAAGAAATTGCCGAAATGATGGGGTTTGGAATTTGTTTAGTTAGGGATTATTATAATAATTATCGTAACTTAACTCAAGGAACCCATTACTATATTCATTCTAAAAGAAAGAATAAATCATGAAAAAACTAATACTTTTAGTGGATGGGGAAAATCTACTACACGCTAGTTTCCATAAGTTCGAAAAACTTAAATCTACCGATGGCAAACCGAGTGGGGCAATATTCGGATTTTTCAAATCTCTACATATGTATCTTACAAGGTTCGAACCGGATGAGGTTTATGTTTCATTTGATAATGGTCATTCACCAGTAAGGATGGAGTTATTACCAAATTACAAGGGCCATAGGAAAAACATATCAGTAGATTATGAATCATTGCAAAAGCAAAAGGCAATTATAATGAAAATGCTGGGTATGATAAGAATTAATTATATCTTTGATAAAAAGAAATCCACAGTATATGAAGGAGATGACTTCTTAGCATACCTTGCAATTAAAAAATTCCAATCCGAGAAAATGATACTCATATCTTCGGATAAGGACTTTAATCAGTTGCTTACAAATAATCTAAGGATATACAATCCGAGAAAAGATGAGATGATAAGAATGGATAACTGCAAAGAATTATTCGGTTATCATTCTCATGAAACGGTAGAGTACCTTGCAATGGTTGGAGATACCTCCGATGATATACCAGGGTTTCCGGGTATAGGCCCAGTAAAGGCAAGAAAAATCCTTGATGAGGGTAGAATTGAGAAGTTTATTGCCCAGAGTAAGAATAAAGAATATCTTCAAATATGGAAAAGGAATGAACAGTTAATCGACCTTTTCTGGTTTGTAAGACATAATCCATTGGATAAGTTACCAATTAAGTCAAAGAAGAAGTTTAAGTATGAGAAATTCAAAGAACTTTGTATCGAATACTCTTTAGCATCATTTTTGACAAATGAATTTATAAAACCATTTAAAGCATTACATCATGAGTAAGAGAATTATGTTTGTGGGTCCCTCTGGTATAGGGAAGACCACTTTAGCACAAGCTGTAGCTAAGAAATATGACATACCATTCATATCCGGCAGTATGTCAGATTTATTGCCAGCTACTAAAGGTATATCACATAATGAGTTGTTAGCCCTTGGTTCTGAAGCAATGTATAAATTGGATTTTCAATTATTAAACCTGAGAAACAGGTTATTCAAAGATAAAGAGAACTTTGTAACTGATAGAAGTTATGCAGATTTAGCGGCTTATTTCTGGTATAAACAATCAAGAAATATACCCGAATGTGAAATGGAGCATTTCTTTTGTCAATGCCAGGAACTGATGGAAAACCAATGCGATTTAGCAATATTTCTACCCTTAAATTTGTCTAACTACAAGGATTGGCCAATGGAGGATAATAAGAAGAGAATTATGAACAGATTCTTTCAAGTTCAAATATCTTCCCTTATGAGTGAGTTACTTGCAAATTGGGAAATACCAACAGTATGCGTAGAGAACCTTGATTTTTGTACTAGACTAAACCAGATATGGTATCATATTGATAGGATATGGGAAAAGAAGTAATAGCAATAGCCTTCTCGGATTTACATATAAACCTATGGGCTAAGTTTAATGAGAACAATCACAGGACCCTGAATAGTTTCAGGGTTTTGTCGATTATACGGAAATTATGTAGAAGGTTTAACTGTCCTGCATTATTTTGTGGAGACTTATTTCATAAGGCCGAAACAATGGACCAAGAATTAGCAGAGATATGTTATAATGAACTAATCGAAGGGTTTTGGATATATGCCATATCTGGAAATCATGATATTAAGAAAATAAGTAAGGTTGGTACTAAACCGTTCAGCTGGCTTTATCAAGTAGAGAAGTATGGTATCATGATATTAGATTATGAAAAAACTCAATTATCCCCTACACATAAAAATATTATGGTGTATGGGGTTCCTTATATTGATAATAATGTGGGTCTAAGTGAATACTTAAAGAAATTAGAATTAGATAAAAGTAAAAAGAATATTCTTTTACTACACACTGATTATCCTGGTGCAAAGGATACCGATGGTAGAGAGATAGATTCCGTAGAAAACTTAAATGTGAATGTTCTCAATAAATTCGATTTAGTATTATGTGGTCATATACACAAACCCCAAAGATTATCAAAGAAGGTTTATATGATTGGGGCACCTAACCATCAAAGGAGAACCGATAGAGATTGTGAATTGGGGTATTGGAAAATCTATGAAGATTTGTCTCTGAAGTTTGTACCTTTGAAAAATTTCCCAAAGTTCATCGATGTAGAAAGGGAAGAGGATATTAATGATGATGGCAATTATTATACGGTAATCCCTCAAAAAGCTAGTACTCCAGTTAATAACAAACATAAGATTACTAAGCAACTTTCTAAGAAAACTCTAGCAAAGAGATACCTAAGAGAGAAAGGTATTAAAGATGAGGTTAAAACTAATCTATTAATTGAAACACTTAAAAAGGCTGAGTCATGTTAACGTTCTTAAACTTAGAGGCAGAAGGATTTTGTTCAATAGAATCCTTACATCTACAATTAAACCTCACTTGTACCATGCTAATCAAGGCACCAAATGGGAAAGGTAAAGCACAACCTTTAGAAGAACCCGTTTTAACCGCTAATGGTTGGAAAAAGATGGGGGAATTAACTCTTAATGATAAAGTAATTAACCCAGTTACAGGTAAACCTATCAAGCTATTGGGTATTTATGATAGAGGTCTATTAGATACTTACAAAATAACCTTTTCTGATGGCTCATGTACTGAATGTGCTGGAGACCATTTATGGTCAGTATTCAAATCGGGTAAAGCTAAAGATAGACTAAGAACCTTAGATACCGAGACTTTACTAAAGGATTATAAGGTTGAGAATAAAACTGCTTCTGGTACTTTCAAGTATAGGTACTCAACCCCATTAACCGTACCAATTGAGGGTAATTATACTAAATTACCAATACACCCCTACGTATTAGGGTTTATATTAGGCGATGGTTGTATTTCCGGTAATAGGCCTACAGTTAGAGTATCTACCAATAGAGAGGATTGGCCAGAGATAGTTGATAGATTAAGGTCATATTTGCCAGACCCAAACCTGGTTCATGAAGGTACAGAGGTAAGAGGGGCTAAACATTTTAGGATTCATGGTTTAGGTAAAGAACTCAAGGATTTAGGATTAATTGGTTGTAAGTCTAAAGATAAGTTTATACCAGAGTTATATTTGAAATCATCAATCGAGAATCGTAGATTATTATTAGCTGGTTTATTAGATACTGATGGATGTGTTGGTTCCAAAAAGAAAATCTCAAAGGTTTCTACGTATTCATCTAAGAGTGAGCACTTAAGAGATGGTATTAGCTATTTGGTAAGATCCCTTGGAGGCCTATCTACTAAAAATGAAAGTACCCGGTTTAAGTATGGTAGGTATACTACTTCATATGTGTGTTCAATACGACTAACCTTTAACCCTTTTCTAAGGAAATATAAAACTAAATCCTATGGTGAGTTTACCAGGAGAAATAGAATGGTAAATACCATAAGAAATATTGAATATATAGGGAAAAAGGTATGTAGGTGCATTAAAGTAGATTCTTCAGAAGGCCTATATATTACCAGAGATTTTATAGTTACCCATAATTCAACTATCCTATCTGCATTGGTATGGGCAATATATGGGAAAAACCTAAAGGGTGTATCTGAGGTAAATACCTGGAAACAGATAAGACCAAAAGAATACCAGGGTACCAAAGTTCAGGTATATTTTCAAAAAGACTCTCATACGTACAAAGTAATACGTTGTCAGAAGTATGATGGTTTACTTGATGATGGGTCTAAAGGGAAAGATAGGCTTATCATTATCAAGGATGGTGATACTATCGATGTAAAGGGCAAAGGTAAAATCCAGGACGTAATAAATAGGGAAATAGGCCTATCCTATACTCTGTTCATGAATTCAATCATGTTCGGACAAGGTATCAAACGACTTATACAAGAATCTAATTCGGATAAGAAAAAGATATTCGAAGAAGTATTTGACTTAGAATTCTTAAACCTTGCCAAAGGCATTGCATTGCAGGATAAGAATAATGTAATTGCCCAGATAAACGAAGTAGAGCATCAATCTCAAATCCTTAAAAGGGAGTTAGAGGTTAACAGAGAGGCTTACTTTGATTTACGTGATAGGGAGAAGTCTTTTAAGAAAAGGATAAAAGAAGAACGGAGAGAACTAAAGCAAGATAGAGAAAAGCTAACTTCGTTACTTATACAGAAACAAAAACAGATTAAGGACGAAGTAGATGCTTCTATTCAGATAAAGATTAAGAAACAGAATAAGGTAATTTTAGACCTAAGAGGCAAAATAAAGGATGCTAAGAGTTTATCCAATGTACCTCTTAAGAAGGTAATTAAAGAATTAGTAATACAGTTAGAAGCTGGACACTACAAACGTGCATTGCGAGATGCTAAATCAATATATAAGGCATTCTCTGACCTTGATAAATATGATAAAGAGTATCAAGAGGCTTTAGAGAGGTTAGAGGGATTGAGTAGTGTTAATGATAAGTATAGAAAACTAAAATCTGAATGTGATGATATTGCTTCTGATATTGCTACTGTTGATGAGGATTTATCTAAGCTCAAAGCAGAGAAACTTAAAGTCATGTCTCCCAAGTATAAACAAAAGCTTAGAGAGATTAGGAAAAACTTACGGAAGGTTGATGAAGACTTTCATAACAAAGAAGCCGAGTTAGAGAATTACAATTGGTTAATCAATGACCCATTGGGAAATAACGGAATTAAGGCATATCTATTTGATTCATCACTTGAGTTCTTAAACAAATGCTTGGATAAATATGCCGAGGTATTAGGTTTTAGGATAGAGTTTAATATCGATTTAGGGACTGCTAGAAAAGAATTTGTTACTCTTATTGAAAGAGATGGGCAAATCATTGATTATGATGAACTTAGCGGTGGGGAAAAACAATTGGTTAATGTGGCAATGGCTTTTGCAATGAATGAAGCTCTTACTGCATCCAAAGGTATAAATCTTGCTTTCTTAGATGAGGTATTTGAATCTCTAAGTTCAGATAATGTTGAGATTGTAACATCATTGATACGACATATATTCAAAGATAAAACCTTATTCTTGATTACTCATTTAGACTCACTTCCTCTCGGTAATACGAAAATCCTGCAAGTGGAAAAAACCAACGGCCTTAGTAGGTACCAATTACTATAATGGTATATAACTTTAACAAGACAGGAAGATGAAAACTTTTAGTAATTTATACTCTGCTATAAAACATGGTAGAAACATAATACTTAGGCCTAAATGGAAACCCAATGTACCAGGTCATAAGTATTATGTTTCTAAAAATGGTAGAGTTTACAGATATCTTGGGGATTTCAAATGGGTAAGGATTTCCGTATATTCGGATGGTAAACCTGATAGTTATTTAAAGTGTAAGATAGATTTAAAATCTTGGTTATTACATCGTCTAGTAGCTACTATTTACCTTCCTAACCCAGATGGTTTACCTGTAGTAATGCACCTTAATAATAACAAAAGAGATTGCAGAGTTAAAAATCTTAAATGGGGCACCGAGTTAGATAATACTTTACAGGCTTGGTTTGATGGTTGTTTACCAACCCCAAATAAGATTATTTATTATAATGATGTACATAACCTTTATAATCAAGGTTTAAGTGTAAGAGAGATAGCTAACATATTACCGATTCATATTTCTTCAGTTCGTAGAATCTTGAAAGGTAAGGGTCTTATTAAGTATAAAGATAAGTTTTGTTATGTCAATAAACAGCAAAAATAAGGGTTCAAGATTCGAAAGAAAGATAGGGGCTTGGTTTACGAAATGGACCGGGTACAAATTTGAAAGAAACAGAGCCGGGAGTGGAGCTTGGCATTCAAACAAGGACTCCACTTCTGATTTAACCTGTACTGATGAAAGGCATGCTCATAGATGTAAGATATCTATTGAATGCAAGAATTATAAAGAGATTAAATTTGAACATCTACTCTTAGGTAATAAGGGATGCGATATATTGAAATTCTGGGAACAAGCTTCTAAGGATGCAAAAAGAGCAAATAAAGTTCCCATACTCTGTATGAGATATAATTCAATGCCCTCAGAAGAATTTTTCTTTGTAGTTGGAAAGGGTCTATCTTCCGTATTATATAAACCCCTATTCGATAAAGCCAATATTATGGTAATCGATGTACCAAAGATAGATGAGATTCTTTATGTATTCATGGCTAGTGATATACTGAAGAATGTAAACTATAAGTTAGTACATAAACAAGCTAAGTTAATTCTTAAAAATCGGTAACCTATGAAGAAGCATACCCCATACTCATATTGTATATTTTACCTTGAAAGGAAGTACTGTGATAAAATTAATAAAGAACTCAAAGAAAAGGGGTATGACCAAATCAAGGCAATTATTCCTATGGTAAATGTATTAAGAAAAACCACAAAGGGTAAGATGATATTTGAAGAAGTACCAGTATTATTCAATTATGGTTTTATGAGAATGCCAACTAAATTAGCATTCTCAAGGCCTTTTCTTAATAAGTTACGTAGGAATATATCTGGTATCAGAACTTGGTTACGTAATACCGAGACAATGCACCCAAGAAAGAAAAAGGTAAGGATTGACAATGCAGAAGACTTTGATGATTTCTCTTTAGTGGCTACTTGTAGTAGAAAAGAAGTAAGGCGATTTAAACGTATTGCTAGAGAGAATAAGAAGTTTTCAGTAGATGATTTAGTCAATGTAAAGCCTGGAGATTACTTAGTATTACGGGGTTATCCTTATGAGGGAGTAGATGCTACAGTATTAGAGGTTGACCTTCTTTGTAAAAGAGTAAAAGTTCTTATATACCCTGAAATGGGAAGAATGGAAGTATGGTTACCTTTTGACAACGTTATCTATAGTGTATATTTAAATCATGACCCAGATAAGCTTTATGCTAATTCTGGGGAATATGACCCTAATCAGATAACCAATGAAGCAATTGATAGTATAATGAGATATAGGAGAATTTAATATTATGAACGAAGCTCAACAAAAAGCCTGGAGTTGTTTAATTGATAAAGAACAACAATCATTATTCCTTCAACTATCAGAAAGTAAATCTTCATGGGAAGCTGGTGAAATTTTAAAGTTATCTCATTACAAGTATCTTGAAATCCGGGAACGGTCAGAGAAATTCTTTAGGCTATTCTCGGATTTTTTTGAGAAACACACTTCCATTTTTCGACCAGATTGCCCCTGTGAGAGGAATTTCCAAGATTATATGGAGGGATGTTTAGAGAAACGATTAAAAAGAAAAGAAGCAAGCTTATTCACAGGAGACTCAGCTCAATTACTCCCAAAGGTAAACTCTAAAAATATAGAGAGAAACATGAAGAGGTTAAAGGAGTCTGATGATGAATGGGACATAGACACTCTAAGATTAATTCTTGAATTTGATAGGTGGAATAACTTTAGAATACTTCCAAGGATGCTACAACAGCCATCTGCATTTAAAAGGCGGTCGAATAAGAAGGATAAGATATATATCAAGTATCTTCTTAATAGAGTACCGGATTGGATGCACAATAAACTCAAGGAAAGGTTTAGGTATAAAGTAAAACCAGGAAAGAAAAAGTATTGGGTAGCTTTAATATCTGAGGACCTATATACCGATGGTTATCTATTGTTACCAGTAAGACCTTTGGATGAAGTAGTAGATGAATTTAGTAGATTCTACATGTATGTATTTAAAACTAAAGATGATGCTGATACCTTTGGTTTTATGGTATCTAAGTTCATGATTAAAACCGAATCTGTTAAGCTTGGACAAAAATTCTGGCCAGAGTACCGTTGCTGTGTGGAAAGAGCAGTAAACTATAATCAAGTGAACAACATAGAATTCAATATTAAGAAATTGGATATGGCTTATAACACACATATCAAGAGAAAGCCTAAAAAACCTAAATCCACTGCTGCGAACCGAGCAAAAACCTCGGATTTTTATAAAAATAAATAGAGAAATAAGATAAGATTAAATTATTTATTTCTTATATTTGCAAAGAAAATAAATGAATACTTTAAAATATTAAGGATATGGTAAAAAAGAATAGAAAAGACATGAAAGCTCCATCCAAGGAGAAATCAAATTTCCTTGGTGCTTCTGGGAGAAACATGACTTATAAGGATTTAAAGAGAAAGGCTATCATATTAGGGATGCCTTTCCCTGATGCTTGTTCTGCTGGGGTATTTGACTTATTACATTATATCAATGTATCAGAAGAGAAGCCCGATAAATCGTTAATTGATAAATATGACGATTGGATGGATAAGCAATTAGAAAATATTGGGTATTCGAAAGATGACCCATTAAGAAATTCTCGATTAAGGCTTGGGTTTCTCGGAGAAGAGGGGGAAAATGGGCAAAGGAGAACAAAACGAGTTCCTGGGATAAAGAAACCCAGAGAAAAGAAACCACCCAGAGAGAGGGATGAATTTAATCTTATCAAGGGCACAAAGAAATCTTATGTATTTGAATTAACTGCAAAAGGTTTTGAACTTGATAGAGTTATTCGGAGAATGAAAAAGAAATTCCCCGAAGCCAACGAGAAATCTATCAATCTTTGGTATAGAATGGCAAAGAGAAATATAAATGGTAAAGCTAAAGGAAAGTAACAACGGACCCATACGACCAGATAGATATTATATATGGACTTGGAGACCAGATACCACCAATAAGATTGTTACTGAAAAGAAATTATATAGGAAACATCTAACTGGTATACCTTACTTTACTAGACACCAAGTAAAGGTTACCTTAGTTTATCTTTATGGTGTAGATGTTCTTCAATATATCCATATAATATCTGGGAGGAAACTTATAAAACAAGGCATTAGAGAATTATCCGATATGAATGGTAAACTTCTTAAAAAGGGTAGTACTAAATTCTGGTTTAAGGGTAAATTCGTAAAAGCAAGGAAGTTCATAATGCCCGATGAATATCACATAGATAAACACCGACGAAGAAGATTTATGGTACAAATGCACCGAGTCTTTAAGTCTAAAGGAAAAAAGGAATTCAATGAAAGGTACTCAATCAAACTCTATGGACAACGGCAAGGCATATCTCCCAAGTATACAAGGCAAAAGAGATTACAAATCAATCTTGCTATCCTACAGGATTTACAACAGGCTGAGTCAAGAGGAGAAAAATAAATTCAATCTGTTATTCTTGCAGTATCCTCCATTGGTAAGTTCATTGGCTTTATATTTAAGAAAGAAGATGAACATCCCAATACAAAAGGTACTATTTATCAAAGCACAAAGGGATATGCTTGAAATATTCGATAAGGCATCACTTAAATTTTTAGGGTATTTGCCTAAAGAAAGGTTTATTAAGAAGTCTTTATTATTTCAAGGGTTTGTTCCATTAGAGAGTATTAAACTTAGAAGGTCTTATGCTTATATAATGACAAATAGGATGATAGAAAATAAAATATGGGTCTACCCAATTCGATTATCCGATAACTATAAAACGATGATAAAAGGGAAATACAAATCCTATACCGAAATATTTGGGAAGGTGGGTATTCCTGGGATAACTAAAATTAAATATAGCAATGAATAATAACGAAGGTTTTAAAATCACAGCACATCAACCAGCAAACCCATTTGCAGGTAAGAAGTTTAAGATAGTCACTTATCAAGGTGACAAGGAACTTGCCTCTCAGGCAATAACAATTGAATCTCAATTAGAATTAAAGACAACTCTAGATGAGATAAAACAATTCAATATTGCTCAGGAGGAATTATTAAAATCTGGGTATTCTCAGAAATCCATACTGGTAAAGAAACTTATAACAGAGTGATATAAATAAATTATTAACCAACTTAAACATTACGAAAATGGCTAAGAAGAAAAAAGAAGTGGAACTGAAAGAAGTTTCCAGAACAGAAATCAATGGTGCAATCATCATTAAGTACGAAGACGGCTCAGTAAAGATTATCCCTGCTCCTATCATGCTTTCTGCCGAAGAAGCCGAAGACCTTTTCGGTTCTGAATCTGATGACGAGGAAGAAGAAGAGGAAGAATCAGAAGAGGAAGAATCAGAAGATGATGATGATGATGATGATGATTCCGAAGAGGAAGAAGAAGAGGAAGAACTGACCGGTGAAGAACTTGCCGAAATGGACTTCGAAGAACTTGAGGATGTCTGCGACGACAAAGATCTTGAAACTGACCCAGACGATTACGATGAAGACGACATCGAAAAACTTCGTAAGGCAATTGCCAAGGAATTGGGTCTCAAACTTCCGGCAAAGAAAGAAGCCAAGGGAAAGGGCAAAAAAGGAAAAAAGTAAGAGACTATGAGGGAAGGAAATATTACTGGGAAGGAGACGACCCAAGGGATGACCTTCCCTTTTAAAAACTATTTAGTAACATAACATTAAAAATTAAAAGAAATGGCAACAAAGAAAGCTGACACCAAGAAAAAAGGTGACGAAAAGAAAGACGCTGAAAAGGAAGCAAAACGTAAAGCTCGTCAAGAGGCTCTGAAAAACAGACCTGCTGAACAACGTCCTAACAGTAAGCAAATTGACATCATTGCAATCAACGACAAATCCAAGGTAATGAACTTTGGTTATGCCGTAAAGAACAAGGAGGGCTATCAGGGAGTAGTAGTTACTTCAGTTTTGGTTACTGAGGGTAACCCGGTATCTACTTCGGTTGCTTTCGTTCCGGGCAATCTTACTGTAAAATCAAAGAAGGGACATGGAGTTATTTGTTCTCCGAAAAACAAGAAGGACAAAAACGAAGAGTCCGAAACAGAAGATTAATTTTTGGCACATCCTAAAAAATCTATCTGCTAAATCAAGTTGAATCTCATTCATAATAAAGAAAAGGTAAACAACCCTACACACTTAGGACTAGGACGTTATTTATCGTAAAGCTCATTGCCTGTGAAGGTAGTGGGCTTTAATTTTTTATACCCATGGAAGAAGAGAAATTAGCAATTCGAAAGAATATTCGAATACTTGCATTGGATAATCTAATAAATACTTATACTGATGTACTAGAAGATAAAGAATTAAACCTGAGACCAGATGAAAGGGAACTTGCCATCAATATAATAAATGAGGCAAGAGAAATGCTATCAGAAGAAACTCAGGAAGTATCTAACCAAGTAATGCAAAGACCCAAATGGAAAAAGACTTAAGATTATTAGTGGGAAACATTAATCAAACTCTCAGAGAATTAGATTATGTTTCGTACCTTAAAAAGGTAGCTCTTAGTAAGGGTAAGAAAGGCGAATACCAATCCCATAGGTTGAAGAGTAATTATCTGAAAAGAAAACTCATATCTCTTAAAGGAGCCCTGAATAAAAAACTTCATGGGACTTATATTGTTGCCCAATTTAATTTTATAAGGGGGGAACAGAAAGAAACTTTTGAACAAACTTTTACGGACTTATCTCAGAAAGAGGTAGAAGATATACTTCAGATTGAGGCTACATTAAAACAATGTGATTTAGAAATCCTAGAAATTAAAGAAATCCCAACCCAAATTAGGAAGGTATAACTATGGTATTATGTAAATAGGAAATTCAATTATTCACCTAATATAAATGAAAATGGCTAAGAAAGACGAAAAGAAGAGTAAATCGGAATCCAAGACTCCGGAACTCACAAAGGCTAAGAAAGCTTTGGATGCTTACCTTAAAGAGAACAAGTTGGACCCTACTAAGGATTGGACCAAAGACAAGAAACATGGTAAAAAGGTTACCGAACTTGTAAACAAGCTCAATAAGGAAAGAGACAAAGTTGCTGCTGCCTATCCTGAAGCTGACCAAGAGAACAACAAGAAATTGGTAAAACTCAAGGAAAAAGAGAAGAAGGAAAAAGCTGAGAAGAAGGCTGCCAAAGAGAAAAAGGAAAAGAAAGGAAATGATGGTAGAACAGCTACCAAATACGATTATCCTCTCATCGATGGCAGAGAAATGACTTCGGCTGAGAAGAAAAAATACCGTATGGAGCAAAGAAAACTTGCTTCAGGTAAGGCTCCAAAGGAGGGAAAGGAAACTAAGAAAAAGAAGGAAGAAAAGGTAAAAGAAAAACCGGCTTCCGATAAGAAAGATAAGAAGGCCAAAGACAAGAAGAAAAAGAAGGCCGCTAAAGAAGAAGATTAATAAGAACACTTTTTACTTTTACTTATCATATTTTGGAGTATTCGTTAATAATGGTAGAAGGCCTGGCAATATAAAAATTGTTCAGGCCTTTTATTTTCTAATTAAGTCGAAAATGGAACAAGAAGTATATAAACCAAAACTTAGAATCACTACACTATCAGAGAATGGTACCCCTTTATCAGATAGGTTAGTAGATGCTTATACTGAGATGAACTCGGGTCCAAAGGTACAGCATAACGGTCCCATAAGAGTAGAAGTAACTCTTACTAATAAACAAGATGTTGATAACTTCAAAGAATACTTAGATAGGTTATCTGGTACATTGCCTGCTAAGGCACCTAATGTGGGCAGAGGAAGACCTGCAGGGTCTACAACTAAGGAATTGGAATCACCAAGGGAGGATATTCTTGCAGATGTAGAGAAAATGGTTGAAGAAGGTAAAAGCCAACAAGAGATTATCAAATACCTAAGAGAATTGGGATTTGTATTTATCCTTACTGAAGATTTTCTATTTCACTTTCCTGGATTTGAGTTTAATAAAAAAGATGTGGGAGAAGCAACAGACAATAAGCAATATCCCAATTCATTTTCTTGGATGGCAAGATGTATCAAACGGGCTAAGGACCCAAAAGCAGATAAATTTGACCCAATGGTAATCTTTGGTTTTAGCATTCTTGGGGGACCCTCGAAAAAGATTATCCCATATCTCTATAAGGAAAGGAAGAAACCATTAAGGGCCCAAGTTGGTAAAAACGTAATCTCTTTCTCTCAGGCAGAATTCACTAAACTTCCAAAGTATATGTTAGAATCCGAAAGGATTAAGTTCTCTACTGAACAGAGACAATTGCTTTTAAGTCCCGAAAAGAAGCCTTCTAAATTCTTCCTAAGATGGGTAAACGATGCTATCTTCCCCGACTCAATCAAGGAAAAGATGGAAGAAATCAAGAACCGCTAACACTTACCTCCGTATTTATTAAAAGAGTATTTTATATAAAATAATTCTAGTATATTTGCATATAAAGAAAATTTAATTATGGACAAGGAAACAAAAGACATCGTAAAGCTCATTGCTGGTATTCAAATTGAATCACTCAACTCAATCAAAGAGGATGTTAAAAATGGGAATGATATTGCCCAAGACTTAATCAAAAAACTCCTTCAGATTGAGGATGACGAAATAATTCGAGCACTAGATGAGCACATTGAATTATACGTGGAAATCGAGAATACTCCTCAACTGATAAATATGCTAAGTGAATACCAAATGCTGGTATGCTCTCACATATTATTCAGAATGGAAGATGAATGGGTACACACTAATTCTCAGGGAGTACTTGGTACTTGGGCAATATTCCAGAGGGCAAATCTCAAATTCCACCCAGAACTAACACTTTTAAAATTTTAATATAGACATGGAAAAGAACGAATACTTAGAATCAGTAGAAATGAACACTGGAGTCGAAATGATTCCTTGCGAATCCTCTAATATTGAGGGCTTTGGTTATGACTCAGAGAAAAAACAACTTTGGGTTGCTTTTAAAGGTAATCGAGTTTATCGCTATGATGATGTACCTTATGAAATCTGCAACGGTTTACATCAAGCAGAATCAAAAGGTAAATACCTTGCAAAGAACATTAAAAATAAATTCAAAACTACAGGTTATGAACTCAGAAACTAAATTCATATTGGGCCTGGTAACCTTGGGGGCAGTGATTTACTTTATTGGTGAGAATAAAACTCATCCAGTAGAAGTGAGCACTGCTCCTTCTCATTTTGAAAGTCCCATAACCAAGTTAATCTCTCTTCAAGATAGCATGGGTATTAAACCAAAAGAAGAGAAGAAGCAATGGTATAAATATAGGGTAGAAATAGAAACGATTCCAGAAAATCAAATCTATAAGATTGAGAAATCTGGATACCAGCAATATGAAGTTTCTAGATTGGGTGAAACTTATTCTTATGTAACCTACGAATTTACCTCAGACAAGGTAATGACTACTCAAGAAGCCTATGACTTCGTAAAGAAATATCCTGAAAGATGTACAAGGGTACCCAATACATCACAAGATAACATTTACGATAAATATAACGAGGATTACGAAGATTACATAAATGACCCGGAGGATGAAATTAACTATCCTCCAGAAATCTTCGACTTCCTAGCCGATTAACCCGAGCAAATAGAAAATAATTCAAATAAAATTTTTCTATTTAAAATAAAGTTCTTATATTTGTATCAGAAAAAGAAATTAATCATTTTACTAACATTTTAAATATAGACATTATGAAAAAGAATGAAACAAAGGTTACTAACCTGGTTGCAACTAAGGTTGCCGAACAACTTGAAGGAATTAAAAATTCTAAGACTGCTAAGGCTTCTGCTCCTAAGGCCAAAAAGACTAAAAAGGAATTGGTAAAAGATGCTCAAGAAGCTGCCACTAATTTTGCCAATGCCAAATTGGTAGAACTCTCTCCCAAAACCCAAACTTCCAAAAAGGAACAGGTTGTCAAGGAAGTTAAGGAACAACAAAAACCATCCATCATCGAACAGGTAATTTCTAATCGGGAAGTTAAATACGTATATCCTGCCGATGTAGTTGATACTCTTGCTCGGAAGAAATGGAGACAACAAACTCGAAACGAACTCCATCGATTGGAACTTGCAATGGCTCGTATCAAGGACCAGAACTCTAAGGAATTCAAGGCTGCGGCTAAATCCTATGAGGACTTTAAAAAGAAGGTCCTCAAACCAGAACAAGTTGCATAAACCTTTATTAACCAGATGCCCGGGTAATTATCCCGGGCATCTCAATTCATACAAAATGGATTACACTATCTTCTCTGATAAAGAGATGCTTAAGCAGGACAAAGAATTGGTAGAATTACATAAACGATGTTGTAAGTCCTATCTAATCCAACATTCACTTAAGCACTCCAAGATTAAGAAGTTCTTTATCGTTTACGATTGGTATATAAATACTGATAACGTAAGGAATTTCTTTTTCAGGCCTATAAACCTTTTCATTCAGGCATTGCTTTTAGGGCAACTTGATGAAATATCCGATTACATTAATCCTAACAAAAATGGAAAACGAAAAAAGAAACGAACTAGAAAAGTATAACGTACTTTACTGCAAAGGCAAATATCAGTATAAATCTAAATATCCCCAAATAGAAACTAAACATAAGGTTATCTATTCAGGGCCAGTAGAACCAATGGCACCCATCTGGGATAATGTATCAGGTATATTAAGGAAATCTGATAGAATTTGTACTGAATCTCGAAGAGAATTAAAGAAGTTAGAGGAACGTTCACAGAATAACCTTTACTTCAAGAAAAATGGTATTACCCATATAATCGTATACAAATGTTTAGAGAAATAGTTAAAGACCTATATATAGGCAAATCGAAGTTAACCATAGAATGTAACCAAAAGGAAATACCCCAAACTACTCTGGTTCAGGATGTATTACAGAATACGGGGTTTACTGGTAATATGCCCGACTACGGTACCTATGGTAATCTCAAGGATGGGAAATTTGAGATTACTCCAATGATGCCTAAGCATTGCTTATTTATTACTGGAGTACCCAAAGGGGCAATCCTTGATAATTTCAGAGTTAGAAGAACATATTGGTCCTCTTATTATGAGGATGATGTAAGAGGGTACTTATTTCAAATTACAGATGAAAGTATACCTCGTTTAATAATCACAAACTAAATCTATATGGAAGCAATCGATTACGTAAAATTATTTAAGCTCGACCAAGAGAATTATGACTTTAAAAGGGAAGAGTTTATATCCGAATTAGGTAAAGAATTTCTAGATTATTGCCAAACTACCACAATTGGGATAGATAAAAAGACTGGCAATATATACTACTACCGATTTAGGGAAATAGTTAAGAATTTCGAAACTAAATTCTGGGCAATCTCAGAACTTAAAATAGGAAAACCATTAACTCAGAAATTATGGAATGCCTTTTTCGCTACTCAGGTAGTTCCTTTAAGGCAAAGGTTATTCCCAAAGGTTCAGAAATTAATCGAAGAGCAAAAGGGGATAACCAATAACCGTAGTAAACAAGACAAAAAACCTACGAACCATAAAAAGGTAAAATATGGCAAAGGAAATCCTAGACCTTCATGGCAATAAATTTAAGGTAGGAGATTATAAACTTTGCCTTAAAATCCCAATAACTGGGAAAGGTAATTTGATATTCACCAGGGACTTAATCTCTGGTGAACCTTTTAATTTATCAGTAAGTAAGAAAAAGTATAGGGGATATTTCTATAACCTATCTTTGAATCTGTATGTAAGGTTCGATTTAGAGTATATGGGTTATGATGAAAGTTCCGATATCAGAAAATCTCATTTGTATGTCAGAAAAGGAAAGTAAGATAGTAAGGTTCCCAAGACCTATGGGGACTACAGCTATGGCATTAGAATATCAAAAGAATCCTGATGATAATCTTTTGATGAAGATACATAATTACATTATCAATCAATGGTTGATGGGTAATGGTGTATTATGTGGTATTACCTATGATATTAATACCTTCTCATACCGTATGGGCATAGATATTAATTACATACGTGTATTTATGAGGGATAGGCTGTTAAGCTCTAGAATATGGGATAAAGATAAGGCAGAAGATTTACTTCAAGCGTTAATGGGAGAACAACTAGCATGGGCATTAGAAGACCGTATGGAAATATCCCATCAGGTTAATATCCTAAGAGAATCTCAGGGAGGGAAATACGTACCGTTTATATCTGCCGAGCTGGGAAAGGCCCTTAAATTAAAGCTTGAATCCTCTACATCTCTGCAATCAATAGTACGTAATCTTACTGGAGGAAGTACTACAAATATCTTTGCTCAATTTAATCAACAGAACAACGTGACTCAGCAAAATGCTATCACAGTTGAAGAAGCCCGTCAAATTGTATTAGAATCTCAAAAGGTAATGGATAAAACCGAAGAGGCTAAATTATTAGAGGCAAGGTATGACTTAAGTAGTTTACCAGAAGTAGTTGCTACTAAACAAGAAGGAGTAGATACTAGTAAAGAGGGTCTTAATTTGAACAAAGCAGAGTTAATGCAAATTACGGATGATTATAAGGGAGCAATGTCTTCATTCTCAAAAGAACATCATGAATTGAGGAGAGAGATAGAAATGAATATAGACCCAGATGAAGAAGATCCAGAACTCTATACTTACGAAGAAGAATTACCAGAAGAGGAAGACAATAGCTCTTTTGCATCTCAATTTCTCCGGAATAATAAGCTACCGTAGTTATATGGGATTATTGCATATTTAAAATAAAAATGATTATATTTGCATATCAATTTTAAAATAGACAAAAATATGGAAGTACAGACCAATTGTTACAAGAAAACCAAGATTAACAAGGTTAATCAAGGTACTTACTTTAAATTAAAGCCAACGGAAACTGCTCCGGTATGGGTAAGAGATCATTATGATAGAAGTTCTCAATCTTATGCTTGCCATAAATATTATGACTCTAATCATGAAAAATTCTTCAAGGGAAATCGAGACATATACATTAACTTTACATTTTAATCACATGAGCTTATTTAAACGAAAAAGATGTTGCCAGGAACTCATTGCTATTAAGAATGGTAACTTGGTATTCAACTTAAACAACGAGTATATCAATACAGTTTATCATACTTTACGAGCAATGATAAGGAAATCTGGTATATTTAATGAAAACTTATATTTTGACCTATATAAGGAATATCAAAAACATTACGTTGTCTATGATGTAGTACCTTCCTTACTACAATATAAGGTACCCCTAATATTCTCGGGTAGATTTCCTGGAATCATCTTTGATAACCAGTTTACATTTGAAGAATTAGTACCTAATGCTTTAGTATATCACCAATTGCCAGATAAGTTCAAGTTACCCGAAAACTTAGAGAAAATCCTTTTAGAAGTAAGAAAGAGGGTATCTGCTTATATAGACACCGAGGGTATATCGGATAATGACTACGGGAACTTAATTCGAATGAACTTCGTAAAACAGTGGGAAGTATTCAAAAAAGATCCTTCATTTATAGATTGCTATATGGATGCTCAATTGGACATGCTACATATGTGGGCTAGAGTAGAGAATAAAACTATAGTAAAGAACATAATCGAAAGAACTCAAGATGAACTAGCTCAAGAGTTCTTATCTAAAAATGATACGTATGGAAAATAGAGAAAAATTCGCCTTTAGAAAGGTACACGTGAATCGGGATGTAGAAGTAGAGTTTATCAAACTTCTAACGGAGAATCAAGAAAAGTCAGATGAGAGTTTACTAATGGCTTTTAAGGATAAGATTACTTCGGATAAGGTGACTTGCCATGCTGACATGCTATTAAGAACTTCAAGTCTAATAATCTTTCAAACTTCTAAGTTCAGTAGATTGGCTTTAGAATATAGAGATTATGAGATTTGGGTGTTTAGTAAGGCTAAAACCCTAAACTTGAACAAAGAAGCAAACTGTTTATACGAAACATGGACTCTAAATAGGTTTAGGATATGATTACAATGAAAAACCTCCAAGTAGAGGATATAAAAGATGAATGGTTATATAATGCCTTAACACAGGGCATCAAGGAATGTATAACTGCTCCAGTCCTAACTTTGGACCCAACAAAACCAGAACCCATTAAGAGGGCAGAAATGATATTAGAGAATTTCTCTCAGGAGGATTCTCCAGTAGTAGCTACTGTAATTGCTCCAGGCAATTTCATACAGATGATATTACCGAAACATGAGATACTTCTCTCGGTAATGTTCATCTATAAAGAGAGAAATACCTATGTACAACTTATAATACAAAAACTTGCTTATGAACGAGAAAAGACTACCACCAAGACTAATGGTTCTGTTAGTAATATTGAAGGGTGAAAAGGCGTATAAAATACCTCTCGAATCAGGAATAAAATTAGACCATCTAAAGGATTTCAATACACTAAGAAGAATCCTTGTCCCTTTAGTACAACTATATCATGGAGTAGGTTTTGATACTAGACTTACTTATGATGAGTTTAGTATCTTCTTTAATGACTTACAACATTTGGGGTATGAAGAGTTTAATAAGTATTCCTCAGGTATACAAGAATTTGTAGAAGTAAAACCCATCACTAAAAATGACCAGGATATTAGGGAAATACGGAATGGGTTACTTACCTCTCTTAAATCTCAGGAGTTATCAGAGATATTAGCTACTAAACTAAAGCAAGCCATATATGAAGTATTTGAAAACGAAAAGAAGAAAGGTGGGCTAATGTATAAGGAACCCTCTTTAGAACCTATGGAGAGTTCAATCATAAGAGAGGCTCTATACTTGCTAACTCCCCAATTACCTTAATAATTGAAAGGCAGTGGATTAGACTGCCTTTCTTAGCGTATACACATCCTCAGCCACTTTAAAAATAAAAGGGATATATTTTAGTATTAAAATAAAAATGCTTATATTTGCATCAGAAAAAGAAATTAATCATTTTACTAACATTTTAAAAATAGACATTATGAAAACGAACTCAGTAACTTACAATCAAGCAGACGAACTAACTAAGGTAGTTCGCAATTTCTTAGAAAAGAAATCTACATTTGAACTTAACTCAGATGAAAAGGGTAATCTCCTTAATTTCCTAATGGGACTCTTAATCAAACTAGAAGATGATTACAAACTCAATTGCTTGGATATCAACCAAATCCAAATATATGAGACTACCTATTATACATTTACATTCGAATCAGTGATAACTGCAGATACTAATTCCTATAAGGGACAATTAGCATCTGCTGCAGTTCAATTCATGAATGAATTCACCGATAATGATGGGATGTTCATATCATTCAATCAACTCGATAGAGACAACTGGATTTTCCAATTTAATTTCTCAATCGCATGACAAAGTATAACGTTAGTCCATTAGTTGCTCGGGAGATAGAATTCTCCACGGGCACTATCTTTGGTGGTAGTTGGTGCCGATACTTTATTTCAATCACCCTACATCAATGCTATATAGAAGCAACATGGAAAACCCGTCCTAAAAATGATTTAGAGGGACACAAAGAAATCTTTAACTCTTTACAGGAGTATCTAGATTGGTTTGCTAATCTTAAGAAAACTTACGGAAGGAGAATATCCCGTAAACAAATGGTATATGCTGCATACGATGAAACAACTCGTACCTTTAGTTACAAACCCTACGAGAATTGGGCTACCAGACGTTCTAAGGAGAAATTAAATAAGCCCAAGGAACCTCCCTATTTATAAAAATAAAAGTAGTTATAAAAACAAGTTTAGAAATAATTTTGTATATTTGCAATGAGAAGTATTTCTCAAATAATTTTAATATAGACACGTTATGAAAGAATTAAAAAATTTAGAGGCCATCCGGGAACTGCTTGCTTCCCACCCCATTTATACTTATGATTACTCCGATGGTCTTCTCATTAACAAGGAAGCTACCAATATCCAGGTTTATTCAATCGACTTAGAGGATGAACCTTTTGCTGCTTATATCTCAGGATATATCATCACATATGCTTCAGAGGAAGTTCTCTTCGAAAATCTCAGGGAAAACATTATTTCTCACATGGACTTAACAAAGGGTGCTGATGACCAATATTATGATGCTTCACCCTCACAGGTAGAGGCTATCCTATTCGGAGTTCTTCAATTAATCCCTGAACATCAGGATTATATCATAACCGGACTCAAAAAACATCTCCGGGAATTTATCCAAGACGATGAACAAGATGAGGACATGATATCCCAATATACCAATATCTACAATGATATCGAAAAATGGGAATCAGACCACAGGGAAACAGAAATCTTCCAACAACTTGCAGTATCAGAATTATTTAACCAACTAAATAAATAATCACTATGGTAAACTTATATAAATTACTCAACGTACTGGAACAGGGCATGTCTCTGTTCCAACTTAATAAATGGAAAACCAAAGGCATCTGGTATCCAATCAACCCATACAAAAAGGAATCAAATGAAATACAGGTAGTAACTAACCTATTTATTGCTGACCAGGAACAGTACCATATCCAACTATATGGGAATTATCCAGAAGAATCTGAAGACTGGAACAAGTTTCTAGAGGAAAACCAATGGAAAATCTATCCCTTACTTGCAAATATAATGCAAGTCTTCTTGCCCACAGGGAACTACCAATTATTCTATACTAAATATCCACAGGGATTCATATCCATAATCGCTAAGCCCCATGATAAGTAAAGAACTCGAATCACAATTAAGTATTCTTAAGGAAACTAACCCAGAATATATTCAAACCCTAAAGGATGCCGTTACGGCATCCTATAAGGCAGAACTTCAGGCAATCAAACCCAGTTCTACCGAAGAAGAGGAACAACTCAATATCGAACTCAAGGACATAGTATTAAAAATACTATTTGGGCCTTTCTATAACTATTTCGTATCAGAATACGTAGTATCAGATACTATATGGGAAGAACAGGATAAACTAATCGAGGACTTATATTATTACTTCAAATCATGACACCGTATATTCAACAACAACTTAAAAAGCTATGCGATAATCCAAATTGGTATGACGATATGCTCATCTCATGGGATAAAAACCCAAGAAATCAAAGGGAAGCTATTTATAACTACCTTTCTCATGTACAACTAAATGGGTTACTAGAAAACACTCAGATAGTTTTTACATTCATGGATGGCGACATGAAACCAGCTTTCTATTTCGAAATTCCCAGAGATACCAATCGATATCTTATACTGGGAATCCTCGATGAAGCAGGTTATCCTCATTGCTGCCTATTAGGCCAACCAAAACAAATGTTTAACCCTCAACTCAATTAACATCATGAAACCAACAATAACAGTAAACCAATATCCAATCGGATGGGAATGGCTAGACAGAGTACCTCTAGAGGACTTTACTTGGCTAATCGAAATATTCTCTACCATGACCGATAACACTGATACTTATGACTTTGCTACCTTCGATAAAGAAGCAACTAATGGAGAACCTCCTTATCCAGTAATCGAAATCAATAGGAAAGGCTTAGCTAACTTCATGAACGAAGACCAAGGCTACGAATCCGGTATATCAATGTACGGTCACTACATAGCATGTAAATGCTTAGACATATCATCAGAGAGGGAATACATGAATCGGTATACCGATATAAGAATCCTAACTAATGAACCAGAGCCATGCTAACCAAAGGGAAATTCCTGGTATCTTTCGAGGTACCAGGTCACACTAAAGAATACCCAGAATATACCCCCAACTAAAACATTACGGAAAATGAAAAAGAAAGACCTAATATACATACCCCACCAAGATACTCGGACAGAACACTTCCCTAATCCGGGCAGTAACAAAAATGATTACACTCTATACCTAAGTGATAATATAATAAGCTACTCCGTACCCAACAGAAACTAAGAAACAAAAAGAAATGAATATCGAATAATCCTATCCGTAGTCACCATCCTAACCCTCATACACAATGAGAAAATATACCAAGCCTACAAGTACACCCACCCAACAAACAAAAATACATATACTTAATCCTACAAGGCCTACAGATAATCCTATTAATTCTATTAGAGACCTTAATCCTAAGAATATCAAACTACTAACCAAACAAAAACAAATATCAAAATAAATACTAAAGCCCAGTATGAACAATAAACAAAATCATACTGGGCCTAACTATGTTACATAATACACATACCTAATATCACCAATCATATAATCAATATACATATAACTAATATACCATCTATTCCTAATACATATATCAAGGTACCTCACCGGGGGTTTTGGGGATTTAGGCAAACAAGGCAAGTGATAACCCCAGTACTATACAAAGCCACTACATAGCTATCTAACACATATGTCTCATAGCCTTTGGTCATTATAACCAATTGCCTAAAAGGCCCCCAACAATAGCCCATTGGGGTACCTAAATCCCCTTAATCCTAGACCCCTAATGGCCCTTTATATTAGTATATATTATATAGATATTGGTTAGGATTAGGCAATAGGATTTGGAGATTAGGCATTAAAATATACCATTCATGGCCTTCAATTTTATTGGGATTATATTAAAAATGTAGGCCATTCAAGGTACCTAAAACTAGTAAGTATGTTATTAATGGCCCTTGTAGTTAGTTAAAAAGAAACTTTAGATTGCTAGAAGGTATATGTTTTATGTAACTGTTTGATTATTAATAAATTATAGAGCTATAAGACATTATCCATTAAGGGCCTCAGTAGGATTTGCATAAATAAATAAAAAGTATTATATTTGCACTATAAACAATTAAAAATATAAAGATATGAAAACAGTACAATTTAATGCAAACCAAATCCTCAATCGTAATCACCAACCCATTACCCATAACGGGGTAATCATTATGGCCTCTAACATGGTAGTTATCTCTACTGGCCATGACAATTCCATTATCGATGACCCAGAAGGTTACCAAGAATATATCATACCTATCCTAGAAGCCATTCAAAAGACTTCTATTAAGGTATACCGGTTATATCTTGCTTCGATTACTTCTACGATTACCGATTATAAAGGTACACATACCTGGATATTCACTACAGACACTACCTATTCCGATGCCGATATCGAATATATCCAAGCTGCCTTATACAATGTATTCTGCGAAAACAATGAAACCTGCGAACCAATCGTAAACTACGTTAACAATACGTTTATCATTACCGACATCTATTCATGTTAAACCATCGCTAACTATGTTACACCCTATAAGCCCAGCCTATCTTAGGTACTGGGCTTTTACTTACGCTAACTTAGTAAGCCATTATAGGCTATCCTAATCTCTATAGGCTTACCCATGTCCCTATATGGCCTTATTGAATTAGGACCTAATAGGTTTATAGAGGGCAATAATAGGGATATAGCTAATCGGCCTTAATTCTTTATCACCTTAGTCCATTAAGGGCCTTATCAATATACAGGTATATAATACACTCTCAAGAGGACAGGCATAAGCCATATAGGATTATTCCATATACATATCATATATGCCTACTACAAAGCGTGCGAAGATTACCCTTGTGAACCCCCAAAATTAAGTGCAAATATTAAGTCCTTTTAGGGTGCACAATATTTTCTATTTTATGAATTTTTCACAAAAATAATTTTGAAAATAAAATTATTCATTTTCTCAAAAATTTTTCTTGAAAATGTTTGTAGATTAAAATAAAGTTCGTATCTTTGCAATGTGAGAAAAACAAAGCGACATTTGAATGAATTTTTAATTAAAACTTTTTAAGAAAATATTTTTCTAAAAATTTTGTAGATTAAAAAATAGTTCTTATATTTGCAATACAGAAATGAAACAAACCTTATGAGATAGTTTAATAAGTCTTGAATATCTATCAAAAAGGTTATAAAATAATAATAATAAAATATTCAAGCGTTTTTATTATGACAACAAAAATTAATAAAGTGAATGCAGAAAAAGCAGTAGCAAACAGTAAAGCTAATAGTCTAATTGCTTTAGACGTTTTAAAGTCTGTAAAAGAAAAAAACGCGGGTCTTTTCAAAACTTCTTTAGGGACAAGAACAGAAATTTACAAAAAAGAACTTTTTGAGGGTGCAAACGAAAAGCAAATCAAATCGTTACGCAAAAAGTTCAGAAATGTAACTTTCAATTTTCTTTCTTCAATTGCAACGAATGCAGATAAAAAACTAATTGAGGGCTTTATAGACTTTTATAAGCAAGTCTATGTTTTGAATGATTTTTCTTTTAACTCTATTGCATCAGAGAATACAAAAGAAGAAAAGAAAGTGATTCTTTTAAAAGGTTTAGAAATTGTAAAGAAAAACGCAAAGTAATATGTTATTGAATATATTGTTAGTTGTTGGAATAATTTATTTAATTATTCCAACAATAAAAGATATAAAAGAAATTTTGAAAGACGATAACGAAAAGTTTGATAACTAAAGCATAGAAATTTAAGGGACAAAGAAATAAAAAATCTTTGTCCCTTACTTTTTATTTTTGAATGTTAAATTTAACGTAATCGTACTCCCCTTTGAATACCAGGAAATTTTGGCTCCTCACATTAAGGGGTACCTTGAAGGCAAATTACATATTTTACTACCCCACAAAAATCACTCCTCGTATTAAGGGCATGCCCAGATATCCCACACCACACATGCCCACATAACACACAAAGAAGCCAAAGACCAAATATCCCACAAATACCTACCCTTCACTTATCCCTTTGGTATTGGCGATATCAAAGTTCTTTCTATAAACCAAAAACTTATAAAGATATGGAAGAAACATTATTCAAACTAGCACGTGCAATTACAGATACAGGTACAGATACTGTATCTTCAGAGGGTGGTACTATAACCTACCGTATCACTTCCATCAAAAGGAAACTGGTAAATGGCAAAGTAGTTTCAACCTCTACACCCTCTTGTACTTTGAGCTCAGCCTCCGAAAGTTGGGCTATTTGGGGAGGAGTTACCGTTGGGGATGGTAACTTAAATGTAAAAATTAACTATTCAAAAAATACTGGGTCCTCAAGGTCTACTACTCTGACATTTACCCAAAATGAGTCTAATAACAAAATCAATCTCGCAGTAACTCAGAACCCACAAGTGGCTTCAACATTCACTCTCTCTGGATTGCCCACAGGTACAGGCTACTATCTCTTTGGCAAGGGAGCTAGGCCACAGAATACATCATCTGCAGGTCAGATGTATCTACAGGGTCTCTCAGCAACTAGTACTACTACTATGCATATTCCATTCTATGCCAATGACTCAAAACCTGGTTCTCTAATAGAATGTACTACTGGAGATAGGGTAGCTGTATATACTAAACCAGGTAATACCTGGACATTAGAGGGGTCATTTATAGTACCAAGTGCAGGAGGAACAGCATCAATCTAAAAACATTATCCATTATGGAAAATAAAGTTCTTAAATTAGGGGGGGAGATCTACCCAAGATGTATATGCAGAAATAAACTATGGAAGCTCTGAGAGATGGACAATACAATCTCAAAAGAGTAAGTATGTAAATGGCAAATTGTCCAGGGTTATTGAAGTTGGTTATTCTGCTAGCAGTGATACTCCTATACTCTCCAGTAGGTTTAACCCCACTAAAAAATATCCATTAGATTTGAATTTTTATTGGGTAGCTTCAACTTAATATCTGTATTAAGATAATATCCCAATTATAAAAGCAATTACCCAGAATATAAGAGCCAGTGTATATGCAACAGAATATCTATGCCATGGATACCAGCAGGTAATATAAGAATCTACTTTTAGTATTTCTGGATGTTCTTCCTCGTATTTTTTATCCTCTTCTCTAGAACTGTATTTATGAAATACATAGAAAGGTAAGAATACGAGGAAGATTATTAAAGCAACTGGGAACAAGAGTAGGAGAAGAATCTCCCACCCTTGCATTGATGACCCAGCATAATTACCGTGTCTATCAAAAAAGAATCTCATAGCAACTTATGTTTTAGGTACTTGGTTAATAGGTAAATCGGAAATAGAGGTAATACTATCCATACCGATATAAATAATATCAGGGAATGAATCCTATGAGTGTACGGTAAATAATCTAAGCAAACCTTTACAAAGAATACCGTGAATGGCAAACATACCAAGTAAATTATAGCTAATACTGTAGTCATTGTTCTTTGAGGTATTTGTTAATAATCTTGGTAAGCTTCTTATCGAAATCAATCATCATATCAAAAGCTTTCGAATCTTTCATACTTCTAATTTCCTTATCAAGTAATTCTATGTTTCTCTTAATTGAGAAATAGGCCTTATATGCAAGGAATATTCTTTCATTTTCTTCGGTAAGTGGAAGAACTTCTCCCTTTTGCCCATCCAATCTTGGATATGTATCATCAGGACCCAGGGTTCTTGCAACTTTTACCCGGTTACTAAGCATTGCGAATCCACCTTTTTTATCAATAGATTCCACTGTAACTTTCTCAATGATGGGTCTTCCAGATAATACGAAGATAACTTCATCACCTTCTTTGAGCTTTTTAGCTTCTTTCTTTTCTTTTTTCATATCTATTTTTTATTTAGAAATTTTCTTTATGCAAATATACGAAATTATTCTTTATTTATTGCATTATCTATTTTATTTTTTATAAATTCATAGGCATTGCCCCGGTAATCTTCTAGCATTTTGTATTCCTGTGGAGATAGAATTACTCCGTTTACTTTAAAAGCATCTCTTAGATGTTCTGGTATAGTGCCTTGATGAGTGATGTTATTATAACGGATGATGAAAAGTTTCTCTCGATCTTCATCAATAACTCCCAGAGTGTTTACTGGTTGGAGTTTAGTTTGGTAAATACCACCAAAAGCCGAGGGCACCATTAAAATATTTCCGGGAATTTTAGTTACCCAGTGAGAATAATCTGGAGTAATTACCGCAATTTTACCCTCTTTCTCAAGCTCTTTATCATAAGCTAATCGATTAGACCAAAAAGCACATTGAAAACAAATTTGTTTTCTTGCCATAAGTTGAGGGATTTCCCGAGTTTCATCAAATTCCTCTAAATTAATGGGCTTGCCACATATCTGGCACTCATTTTTCTTGTCCATATTGCATTATTTTATAAGTTATATATGATAATAGAACCTCGAAACATATTGAAAATGGGTTATAAGCAATACTTTTGTTACTAAAATTGAACCAAAACCGATAAGTTATGGATAAACTAACAAATGAAATGATTAAAGACCTTGCTATTCGCTTAGGTTTAGAACCTGCCCTATTGAAAGCTGTCCAATTGGTGGAAGCTGCCGGTAGAGACGGGTTTTTAGCTGACGGTAGGCCTCAAATTCTCTTTGAGGGTCACATTATGTACAAAGAAGTACATAAGAAATTCCCAGACAGAGATTTAGCTTACCTTTGTAAGAGATATTCTACGATTTTCTTCCCTAAATGGGATAAATCGAAGTACTTGGGAGGTGTACACGAGTACAAAAGACTCGAATTAGCCAAAGAAATTGACGAAGAATGTGCATTGAAGTCTGCAAGTTGGGGTATGTTCCAGATTTGTGGGTTCAATCACAACCTCTGTGAATGTAAAGATGTCTTCGAATTCGTTCATAAGATGTCAGAATCTCATGCAAATCAACTAGAACTCATGTATTATTTCATGAAAAACTCTGGTTGTTTGAGTAATCTCAAAGAAAAGGACTGGGCTGGCTTTGCCAGAAAATACAATGGTCCCGGGTATGCCCAGAATGCCTATGACCAAAAACTAAGAAATGCTTACGAAAACTTTAAAGGTAAATTATGAAAAGATGTCATTTTAACAGCTGGGTAGCAAAAGTATTTCTTTTCCCTAGTTACAAAGCAATTACTCTGGTGTATAACTCATTCTTCAAACACAAAGTAGAAGAGTGTAAACCTGATGATATCAATCATGAGTGTATTCATCAGATACAGCAGATTGAGTGTAGTATAGTGGGTTTGGTACTTGGTATCATACTCTGGTTATCATTTGATATGTCCTTTTGGTGGGTAGTGGCTCTGACTTTTGGATTCTTCTACCTTTGGTATGTTATCGAATACCTAATTATCATGTGCTTTGCCAAGTGGAATAAACAGAATGAAAGATATCATGATGTAAGTTTCGAAGAGGAAGCTCACAATAATGATAAGAATCTGAGTTATTTGGAAGACCGTAAGCCATTTGGTTGGATTAAATACATTAAATTGAGAAGCTACAAGAAATGAAAAAATTAAAAGTATTAGGGGTGTCTGCTGGTGCAGGCATCCTTTTGTTCCCTTTTAGAAAGAATTTGATAGCTAATATAGAAACTCGAGGAGTATTTTATACTAAAGGCTTAGAGCAGTGGAAATTGAACTTTGGTGGTATACCATATTATAAAGATGAAACCTTCCCAGATTGTAAGCCAGACATAATACTTTCAAGTCCAGACTGTGGAGCATCTTCTATTATGAGGCTTTCAAAAGTAAAAGAATTGGGCAATCCCCAAGAGAATAAATCCCTGAATCTAGTAATTCAATCAATCTTACATTATAAACCTAAGGTATTTCTTATTGAAAACTTACCTCGTTTGCTATCTTTGCTCCCAAAAGAATATCTTCAAAAAACTCTTGAAGACTATAAACTTATTTTTCACGAAAGAAGCGTTTCTGACTACGGTAACTCACAATTATCACGAAAGAGATTACTTATCATTGGAGTACATAGAAAAACTGGTAAGAAATACTTGAATGCTTTTGATGAAGTATTCCAAGTAAAAACTCCAACAACTACTAGAAATTTACTTAAACCACTCACATTCTCTCAGGAAAATAATACTAACCAGATTCCGTTCATGAGTAAAACTCTGGCAATGTATGACTATCGAAAGCTCCCTGAGAAGAAGAATCTTACAGTAGCAAAGATACATAGACTCTGGGTTAGAGATTTCAAGGATGAAAAGAAGTGGCCTATCAAAACTGCAAAGATGAGTACTCTTCCAGGAGTATATCGATTGGAGTATGATAAACCACCTTTAACTCTAAGACCTGCAGATAGGCAATTTAGACCAGATGGCTACCCCTTGGGAATCGAAGACTTCAAGGCAATTATGGGATTCCCAGAGAAATTTAAAATTTACCTTCACAAAAATAGTAATACCTTCGAAGGTGATTTTAAGGATTACCATTATTGGCTTAACAAGGCAAGGTATACAATTGCCAAAGGGGCAGTAGGGGAAATAGGTATTTGGTTCAAAAGATGCCTTAAACGGAATCACTAGTTTTAACTTTATATAGAAAGTATTCTATATAAGTCCAAACACTGCCTTGAAATATATAGATATATAATATACTACGTATATATATCTATATATTTATCTGCGTATATATAGCTATCATATCATCTATATCAGTAGTAGTATATTGGGATATTATCTCACTACGTTCGATAAAGGTAATCGCTTAGCGATTACCGATTAGATAGTATATTAATCCGCGACTATTTCGATTTGAAAACTTTAACACCGAAGATTATGAGAATGATTAATGCAAAGTACCCAATTACCGAATTGAATGTAAATAACATCCTTAAGTTCTTTAGAGTTCTGTATCGGAATTTACCATCGATACGTTTTGAGATTATCGAAACCAATCGTACTTATCAATTCAAATTTCACATCATTAAGTCAAACTTAAGCGTTGTGGAAAGATACTGGTTGAAGAGTAAGATTAAAAAGTTTATCAAGTATGAAGATATTTAAGAGGGCCTTGTTTATTGTATTTCTAGGATTTACTATTTACCTTTGCTTCAGGAATTACAAACTTTCTCGAGAGGTTGATTCCCTGGAACTAGCGGTCAATGAAATCCCAGATACAGTATATACAGAGAAACCCTTCAAACCAGAGAAGAAGTATTCTGAAGAAATTGAACCAGGTAAAATCTTAGTTTACGATAATAGGCAGCCAACTCTCTTTCCTGATTCCATGCTAAGGCAGCCAGTTATCAGTAAACAAGATTCCCTGGTTCAAATGGTTTTGAAGAAAGATAAGTTAAACTTGAGTCTGTTCAATAAGGAGACTAACACTTATTCAACTAGACTATTCCCAATCGATTTAGATAAGTACAACTACAACTGGTATGAAGGTCAATTAACTCGAAAGAAAGTTGCAAGGTTATCACTTAAGCCCTATGTTTACGGCAAATATAGACCTTTCAATAATCTCTTCGATATGGGAGCTGGTCTTTCAATCAAGACTAAGAGATTTAATTACAAACTCGGGGTCAATACATTTTACTATCCGAAGATAAAATCTGGGATAGGTACTGACATCGAATTTCAAATAACCTATAACTTTTAGATATGGCAAAGACTATCTCAGAAACTAAAACTACTTTAACTCGAGAAGAGTTATCAAATCTCTCAAGGGTTACAGTAGATGTTTTCTTTTTCAGTCTTTTCTGTTATGTGATACATCCAGTAAGGGGAAAGGTAAGGTTCGAACTTTACCCATTTCAAAAATCGGTTTTGTATAATTTTATTGCTCAACGTTTCAATATCATTTTGAAATTTCGTCAGGCAGGTATTACAGAATTGATTTCTATGTACTGTCTTTGGTTGGCGATGTACCATCCCAACAAAAAGATAAACATTATTTCTATCAAGGATACCACTGCTAAAAAAGTACTTAAGAAGATTAAGTTCATGTACAAAAATCTACCCTGGTACCTTCAAACTCCCATTATAAACGGTAGGGCTGGTGAATACGGATCATCATCCATGATAGAATTTGATAATGGGTCTTTTATTGAATCAATTCCGACATCATCCGAAGCCGGTCGTTCGGAATCCCTTTCTCTTCTGGTAATTGACGAGGCAGCAGTAGTTAGATGGGCTGCTCAAATTTGGGCTGCTGCTTTTCCTACTCTTTCCACTGGTGGAGCTGCCATCGTCAATTCTTGTGTTACTGGTAATACTAAGATAATTACAGATAAAGGTTTGCTTAGGATTAAAGATATTTGCCCTAAGAAATTCGGAGCAGTAGATTTATCCTTAGTAAGTAATTTAAGAGTACTTACCCATAAGGGCGAATGGAAAAGAATAGTAGCTTCAGTAAACAAAGGTAGATTAGAAACTTGGAAAGTTAAAACCAAATATGGTAATACTCTAAAATGTACACCTAATCACAAATTGTATACTCTAAATGGTTTTATGACCGTGAAAGATATAATAGAGAAAGGTGAAGAGGTAATATTATACAAAACTGGTATTTCAGAGATAGAAACTCCACCCTCAATTAAATGGCCAGATAAAGAAGAATGGGTAAAAGTAAAAGGGTATGATAACTATCAGGTATCTAATCGAGGACAATTAAAATTCCTTAGAGCTGGTAAGTGGTACCTTAAAAGCTTACGTACTAATAAAACTGGTTACATTAGAGTAACTCTTCATAAGGATGGTAAATCTAAAAAAATTACTATGGCTGAACTGGTATTAACCCATTTTACTACTCAAACTAAGCTTAGCAAAGATGAAGTTATAGACCACATCGATTGTATACCAACTCATAATTGGTCTACTAATTTAAGAGTTATTTCTCGTAAAGAGAATACTAGAAGAGCTTCACTTTATTCTTATGGCTTAAAACTTGGTATTAAGATAGGTAAGGGGTTTACAGATATAGATTCTTTAGCTACAGTAAAGAGAGGTATAGATTCGGGCGAAATAGAAAGAGACGGAATAACTACTTTCATAAAGAATCATGAGGTATTTAATTCCATGTCTTTGAAAAGTGCTAGGTCTTATATAAGTAAAATTCTTTCTGGTAGAAGGGGAGAACAGGTAGAATTATCTAAACTTACTCTAGTAAAGAAGTTTAAAGCAACCATATATGATATCACGGTAGAAGATCACCATAGTTACATTACCTACAACTATAAAAAAGGTAATAAAAAAGAATTTAATTTTTTAAATAAAAATACTCCTTATGGCGTAGGGAACTTTTATCATTCAACTTGGGTAGATGCCATTGCAGGAGGTAACCCCTTCAATCCCATTCGATTATACTGGCAGATGCACCCGGAACGAGATATAAATTGGTATAACCAAATGTCTTCTGCTTTGGGTGCAAAACGAACAGCACAAGAAATAGACGGTGACTTCTTATCATCTGGTAATACAGTCTTCGACTTAGCCGATATTAAAGCTATCGAAGACTGCCTTAGTGATTATCCAGTAATAAAGAAAAGATTCAATGGTCAATACAGGCAATTCTGTGAACCGGAATCTGACAAAGAATATTTCATTGGTGCTGACGTTGCAACTGGTAGAGCTTCTGACTATTCCTCATTCACTTGTATGGATAAGCTAGGAGAAGAACAAGCAATATATAAGGGAAGAATGGCAGTAGGGGCTTATGCTAAATTACTTGGAGATACCGGGCAATTGTATAATTGGGCTACTATAGCTCCGGAATCTAATGATGTGGGTTTAGCAGTAACCTCTAAACTTCAAGATGAAGGTTATCCAAAGCTGTACTACTACCAAAAAATGCTTAAGAAAAAGGGAAAGAGTAGACCAGAAATGGACCAATCTCCTGGTTGGTTAACTACACAAAAGAATCGTTCAGTGATAATAGAAAACTTAGAAGAAGATATCAGAAATGATAACGTAATCATTAAGGACCCATTCTTTGTACAAGAAGCTTATACCTTCATTTATGATGGTTTGGGCAGACCTGTTGCAATGGGTAAACATAGGGCTAATAATTCAGCGGTAGATGTAGATCTTGAAGGAGATGTATATGCCGATGATGATATCTTCGGAAAAGCAATATGTAATCACATAAGGAAAGGAAAAACTAACGTAATCGTACAACCAAGATGAAAAAGTACTTCAATTTTAGTTGGGGTTGGGGACGTAAGAAGGACCCTCCCAAGAATGGTACATCCTCTAATAAAGAGGAGAAGCCTGCCACATCAATTTCGCCTGGTAGGGTTTCAGTTGACGATGATAGCGATAACTTAATTACATCATTACAAGGGTTGACTAAATTAGTTGAACCCTCTTTTCGTGTTGATGTGATACCTTTAATTCGGGATTTATATAAAGTAAATCCTGATATGGGCATCGCATTGCAAGATATGTTTAAGTTAGCTAACACCAGTCATACAGTAACTTTCCCTAATAATACCGATGAAGAGGCTTCAAAGATGAGAGAACATCTTAAGAAAGCCACCAAGGGATGGACCAGATATACTGCTGGTATAGATGGTTTAGTTAATAAAATGATTGTTCAACTTCTTGTAAGTGGGGCAATATCCGTAGAAGGAGTACCAAATGATAAGCTTGATGGTTTGGCTACTGTATTATTCCTTAAGCCAGAACATATCAAGTTTAAACGTGAATTAAATGGGGTGTATTCTCCTTACCAAAAGAATATGAATTTCTTTGTTAAGCAACAAGATTACATTAAGCTTAACCCAGAAACCTACTTCTATGTTGGTATGTTCAATGATACCGATGAACCTTATGGAGTTCCTCCATTTATGCCTTCATTGGATTCTCTCAAAGGACAAAATGATATGAAGATTAACTTCAAACATATCATGGAGATTTGTGGTATGGTGGGTTTCTTAGAAGCTAAGATGCAGAAATCTCCACAAAGGCCAAATGAGAGTATAAAAGCTTATGAATCTCGATTATACCATGAACTTAATATCCTTAAACGTAATGTTAAAGAGGGTATGAAGGATGGAGTAGTTGCTGGTTACATAGATGACCATGAATTCAAACTAAATTCTACTACTAAGGAGCTCGGTAATATCGAGAAGCCTTGGAATATGAACCAACAATCTGTAGCAAATGGGTTGGGAGTTAATGGCTCTATCATTGGGGTATCATCTACTACTGGTGAAGGTGCAACTGGTATAATGCTGTCTAAGATGATTAGCCAGTTAAAAAATATCCAAATGCTTGTAGCTTATGTATTAGACCGACTTTATTCTCTAGAACTGCGTCTGGCAGGCTTTAATAATAAGGGGATGAAGATTGATTGGGGAACTTCTACAGTTTCTGATGAAGTTAAAATCCAACAAGGTCTTCAGTATAAGATACAGAACCTTGACTTATTGTATAAGGCAGGTATCATTAGCCAAGAGCAATATGCTTGGGCAATGGGTTATGATTCACCAGATGAAAAGGAACCAAGAGTTTCACTTGAGGACCAATTTGCTAAGGGAGGTAATACAGACCCCCAAGAAGGAACTAAGAAGAAACAAAGGCAAGATGATAAAAACCAATCTGCTCGTAGGTCAAGAGATAAGAATAACCCGGCTCCTTCTCGAGGAGACCAAAATATTAAAGCAAGATGAGTAAATTCACAAAGAAAAACAAAGAGCATCTTGATTCTATGGTGATAGGTCAAGGCCATACCATTATGGCTGGGTATATACCAGAAGCAGTGGGAGCCAAGGCTTTCTCAGAGAATTATTACAAATGGAAAAATCCTACACCGGATTCCATTGCTCAATTTGGGTTTTGGGGAGGGGATATAGATTATAATACTTACTATCCCAACCTAGACAAATCGGAACTAACTCCTAAGGACGAAGAGTTTATCGAACCAATGTTCAGATTACTTTCAGAAACGATTGTATCTAAGAATTGGAACCCGACAGACTTTGGTCAGAATGGAGTACTAAAGGCTTCTATGAAGATGTTGCTTGGTCAAACAGTAAACTGTGACCATGAAACCAACATCGGTAATGCTATTGGTGCTGTATCACAAGTAATGTGGCAGGAATCTTATAAAGACGGTAGCTTTACTATACCAGCAGGTATCAACGGTATTCTGAAGATTGATGGTAAGGCAAATCCAAGAATTGCTAGAGGCATCCTTATGGAACCTCCTTCAATTCATAGTAATTCAGTTACTGTACAATTTAAGTGGGATAGATCCCATCCCCAAATGGAAGATAACGAATTTTATCAGAAACTGGGTACTTATGACTCTAAGGGAGTTATGGTACGTAGAATTGTTACTGAAATTGTTCGTTACCTTGAGACCTCACTAGTTTCACATGGGGCTGATTCATTTGCCCAGAAAATTGGTTCGGATGGTAAAATCATTAACCCAACTTTTGCCAAAAGAACTTGGGCATCCTATGAAGAATATAGGGATGATAAATCGAAGCAATACTTCTTTACTGATTACAAATCGGATTTAACATCATATCAAGAAAAGGACGATACTCAGGGTTCTTTTAATGATAATGATGCCAAGGATAATCATTCAAATAAAAATAACATGAACGAAGAATTACTAAAATTTCTTGAAAGCCTTTTTGGGGATAACATGCTTACCCTGGAAGAAGGTAAAGAGATGAATCAGGAAAATGTAATTGCCTGCATTCAGACTTTGGTATCATCCAGAAACGAATTGCAAACTTCGGTAGATAATCTTACTACAGAGAAAACTTCTCTTACGGAACAGATTACCAACTTGAATGCCGAAGTAGCTAACTTGAAGGAAATGGCAACCGTAGGAAAGAATCACATTGCTTCTCTACGTGAAAATGCCGTAGAAACCTACAAGAAGTTGATGGGTGATAAGGTAGATGAGACAATCGTTACGATGCTCAATGCCGAGACTACTGGTATTACTACTCTTATTTCCTTGACCAAGGATTACCAAGCTCGCTTGGAAGAGAAGTTCCCTCTCACTTGCTCAAAATGTGGTTCTAAGGACGTCAACCGTGCTTCCTCAATTGCTGAGGATGATACCGAGGGTAAAACTGGAACCCAGGGTACTGATACCCAACGGAATTCAGAATCTCCGAGTACTAAGAATGTAATCGATAACTTGTATCGAAACAAAATCAAATAACTAATATAAATAATCCGCGTTATGGAAAAAACTAAAATCGTAAACGACCCTCAGCAACTTACTCTCTTTGGGGAAAGAACCCCGAGAGCGGTGATTTACAAAAGTGAGTCACACAAATTGCATCAGGCTTTCAATGTTAAAGCTGGAGAGAAAATTGTACAAGGTATGCCGGTAGCTTTAAATGAAGACGGTTTGATTTACCCTTGCACTGATACAGCTACTCAAGTTTATTTGGGTGTAGCAGTAACGGATAACGTTAACCCTGCTTATAAACCTCAAAGAAATTTCCCGGTAGAGGTAACAGTAGCTATGGAAGGTTACATGATTTGTAACTGGGTATCAAACGGAGATATCGAAGCTGGCTATGTAACTCCCGATGGAAAATTGCTTAACGATAGATTCGTAAAAGCTAACCAAGCAACTTCAACCCAGTTCATTGCCCTTAATCCAGCAGAAGAGGCAAATGAGGTAATTCAAGTACTCATCAAATAAGAGAAAAGAAGTTATGGAAAATAAAATAGATATTACAAAGTTGAAGGCTCAGGATTTTATGAATGAGCTGCCGGAAATGGTAAGAAGCTTGGAAGCTGTTCGTTCCGGTTCACAGGATAAGAAGCCTGTAGAAGTAACCTTTGAAGAATTGGTTACGGGTAAATGGGGAATTTCACAGGATGAACTCTTCGAAAAGGTGGGCATCAATCCAAAAGTGGACACGATGCAGAACATCTTTACAATGCCCCAACAGAATATTCGTTGGATTGTTCCGGAAATCATTCGTGCTGCTATCACATTGGGTATGCGCCAGGCTCCGTTCTATCCAAATATCATTGCGTCTGACCAACCAATCAATGGTTTACAAGCAATCATGCCGATGATTAACATGTCGGATGCTGCCCCTGCAAAGGTTAATGAGGCAGAAACTATCCCATTGGGTGATGTTAGCTTCGGACAGAAATCAGTTAGCCTCTTCAAAATCGGAAAAGGTTTCAAACTTACTGATGAAGTTCGTAACTATGTTTCGCTCGATGTCTTGGGAATCTACCTTCGTGATTTTGGTGTTCAGTTGGGTTATGCTCTGGATACTCTGGCTATGGACGTTGCTATCAATGGTAACAACCCTGATGGCTCTGAGTCTGCCCCGGTAATCGGTGTATACGAAACAACTAATGGTATCACTTACAAAGACCTTCTGCATATTTGGGTACGTGCTGCTCGTATGGGACGTAACTTCCAAACTATGATTGGTGGTGAAGACCAGGCAATCGAAATGCTGAACTTGCCGGAATTCAAGGATCGTCACTCTGGTACTACACAAGCTACCCTGAATGTTAAGTCTCCTGTTCCCAAGAATGCTGACTTCTACATTCACCCGGGTACACCCGACCAACAGTTGCTGTTGATTGATACATCTGCTGCCTTGATTAAGCTTACTGCTCGTCAGTTGATGCTTGAATCTGAAAGAATCGTTTCTAACCAGACTCAGGCTGTTTATGCAAGCTTAACTACTGGCTTCTCCAAGATGTACCAAGATGCTGCTCTGTTGCTGGCTGCAGATAAGAAGTTCTCCGAATTCGGATTCCCAGAATTCATGAACGTAGATCCTTACCTGATGGTTAATCTTGAATAAGAACGTCCGGTTTCATCTATATAAATTCCCAGAGAGGGTGGGTAACTAAAAAGACCTATCCTCTCTTTAATCATTTTTAAATCTTAGGAAATATGGCTAAAGATAATAAATACACATTAACTGTGGGACCAAGAGCTTACAGTTTTCATGACCAATCAACTGGTATTACCATTTGTAGAGGAGAAGAAAAAGAACTCACTCGTCGTCAATTCCGTACACCGAAAATTCAGAAGGCTGTTGCTTCGGGTCATCTGATTATTATTGCCGATAAATCGGAAATCGAAAAGTATTCAGAGGCTGATATCGAAAAGTTGGACAAGAGGTTAAATGCCCAGTTTAAAAAGGGCATGACTCTTGAAAAACTTGCAAAGGGCTATTCCCTGGAAGAACTGAAACTGGTAGCAGGTCTTCATGAAATCGTTGTCGAGAAAGATGATACAGTAGAAACAATTCTTCAGGCTTTGCTAGAAGAATTCGAATCCTCTTCTAAAGGGTAATCTATGAAAATTACATAAGACAGACTAATATGAATAACAATCTGGACTTTTTGTACGTTACGTCAGGTCTGGAAGTTTCATTCAGAGTCATATCCAAAGTCCCGGCCAAATCCATTTTTGACTGGGACTTTGGCGATGATAAGGGAGAGGTTTTCAATGGTGGAAGACATGTTTCCTATTCTTATGAAACTCCCGGTTTCTATACAGTAACCCTACATGTAACCAACTCTAAGGGTTTAGATATCACCGTAGATAAGACTCTGGTAGTTTGTGATTATGGTCATACGGCATTAGCCGATACAATATATAACTTAATCGACCACTATATTCCTTCAGAGATATCAGAGGGAATGACCAGGGAAGATAAATCTATCTACATCACCAAATGGCAATATTATATTGGTCCTCTAGTAAATCACTTAATTCCTGCAGATAAGTATACTGATGAATTATGGTATGAAGCACTAGAAAACCAATTAATAATGGAATTGGCAGCATGGGACTTTCTCAATGTGAAGATACTTAATCTATTAACAAGTACTTCAGAATACCTAAGTCAATTAACTTCTACCAAAGAACAAACTGGTGATGGTACTTCTAAACCCGAACTTGCCCGAGGTGATAGGATTAAACAAATCACTACTGGGCCTACTGAAGTGCAATATTATGATACCTTGGCAGATGCTACAAGTTCCCTATGGAAAACACTTTCTCAAGCAATGCAACCAGGTGGATTAATAGATGAATTAAGGAAGAACCTTTGTATGTTAGCTTCACGATTGGAAATCTACTTACCGTTCTGTGATGAAGTATTTAGAACCGTAGTCCCAAAAGTAGTTAACAGAAGGCAACCTGGAGTATTAGATGGGCCAAATCCAAGTGCTCCAGTGAAAGGTGGTAAGAAATCAATTCTAACTAAGTTATGACAAAAGAACCCTGGAGAATGGTAAAGAACCGCTCTTGGGATAGATACAAGAAAATTATCACTGACTTCTTAGATTGGGATGCTGGTAGGCAATCCATAACCTGGGCCAAACATGTTAATCAGCTTCTCAGTCATGCCGAAGACAGTATACCTAAATATTATAACATCCAAATCGAGGCATTATGTTACTACAATGCTTTCAGAAACTGGCCTATCAATAAGGCAACTATTTCAGGAGAATTGGATGATGAAAACTTATCAATACTAATTTCTAAATCTTATATAGAACAAATCGGTTATCTTACACCGGAAGGTTATTGGGATTTTAATTGGGAACAAGATAGGTTTGTAATTAATGGTATAACGTATAAGCCTTCTGGAGATACTCAGACTGCTCAGGCAAAGGATGAGGCTTTAGTTTTCATGATTATCCTAAAGAGAGACCGAGATACCAAAGTTGAATTTGTAGAATAAAAATAAAGTATATGGCAAAGATGTTAGTACTGAGGTGGACACCAATTACTACAAACAGTGGAATTTGGTTTGATAGTAATCTGGTTATCCTCAATGGTACCTCTGGAGTTCATATTGAAATGAAAGGTAATGGCAATGATGTAACGGCATTTCAATCGATGACCGGAAACAAATTTGTCACCTGCTTTCAAGATTACTTCGGGGATATCTGGGATAAAATAATACCTCATCCTGGTATAGGCCAGGTAATAAAGTTCCGTGTAAATAGGCTTCCTAATTATGCTTGCATACGGGGAGATATTGAGGACGGTGGAGATGTAGACCAAGAAAATCCGGATGTACCAATGAATGCCTTCTGTGGTTCAGAGGGAGAACCATTCAGGGATATCGATTCTGAATTCTTACTGGGTCGTCAACGTGCAGTAATTAATCCTTAAATTTTATAAAATATGTATGTAAGTAAGTATTATACCTGCGAAGAAATAGACCAGCGATTATTACAGGGTTACTATGATGACTTTGTTAAAGCTGGCTTTGGAGGAACCATAAATGAGTTCTGGGCCTTCGTACTTTCTATCAAGAATAAGGTAGATAAGAAAGAAGGATACGACTTATCGAAAAATGATTTTACCGATGAGTTGAAGGCTAAACTTGATGGCATCGAAGAACATGCAAATTATATCACTAAAGTTTCTCAGCTTGAGAATGATTTGAAATATCAAACCGAGGAAGAAGTTAAACAGATGATTAGTGATTTGGTTGATGGTGCTGATGATGCCCTTGATACTCTTAAAGAGTTGGCAGAAGCATTGGGCAATGACCCCAACTTTGCAACTACTATCACTAATAAATTAACCGACCTTCGTACTGCTTTAACCGAAGAGGTTAATCGTGCTAAGGAAGCCGAAGCTGCTCTGGGTGCTGCAGTAGCTGCAGTTCAGGATAACCTAGAATATGGGTTAGACCAAATCAATAAGAAGATTGATACCGTTAAGGCAGACTTAAAAGCTGAAATCGACCGAGTTGAGAAGAAGGTAGATAAGAATGCTGAAGACATCAAAGACCTTGAAGATAAGGTAAATCAAGATAATAATGAACTTGAGAATGAACTCAAGGGTCTTATCCAAAAGGAAAAAGATGAACGTATTGCTGCCGATAATGAGATTAAGGCAAGTGTAAATGACCTTAAAACTCTCCATATCAATGATAAGGCATCCCTTGAGTCAAAGATTGCAGAAGAAACTGCAAATCGTACTAACGCAGATACTGTACTGGATTCTAGGATTAACGAAGAAATCACTAATCGCCAGGCAGATACTTTAGCTCTTCAAGGTAAAATTGACCAAGAGAAGGTAGACCGTCATTCTGAGGACCAAGTTCTTCACAATGAAATCTCTAAAGAGGTAACAGACCGTACCAATGCAGATAATGCTCTTCAAGGTAATATTGATAAAGAAGTTCAGGCCCGTACTGTTGCAGACCAAGTATTACAGAACAATATCGATTCAGAGGCTACTACTCGTGCTGCTCAGGATTTAGTTCTTGAACACAAAATCGAAGCTGTAAAAGAGCAGGGTGTAGAAGACAAGGAGCAATTGCTTAATGCTATTGCTGCCGAGGCTGCTGCTAGAGAAAAAGGTGATAAAGATCTTGATACTAAGAAAGTAGATAAACGTGAAGGCTATTCTTTGACTAAGAATGACTTTACCGATATACTCAAAGCTAAACTTGATGGAATTGAGGAAAAGGCAAATTATATTACGCATCTTTCTCAGCTTATCAACGATTCGGGTTTCCAAACTGAGGACGAAGTAAAAGCAGCTATTCAAGAAATTGTAGGTGCTGCCCCTGAAGTACTTGATACTCTTAAGGAAATTGCCGATGCTTTGGGTAATGATCCAAATTTTGCTACAACTATTACCAAGAAATTGGCGGCTATTACTGAACAGGTTAATCAGGAAATAGAAGACCGTATTGCTGGTGATGAAGCAAATAGTGCTGAAGTAGCTACAGAAACCCAAGCCCGTAAAGATGCAGACATTGCTCTTGAGGCTAAGTTAAAAGAATATATAGACAATAAGTCTACAACTGGCGATGCTGCAATTGGAGTTGTAAGGGATAATCTTAACAAGGAAATCCAGGATAGAAAGGATGCCGATGCCGCTATTCAAGCTTCTTTAGATAAAGAGATTGCTGATAGAAAGACTGCAGATGAGGCTTATAATGTTAGTTTGACTAACGTTAATAGACGTATATCTGAGTTGGCTTTAAGTATTCAAGATTCTATCAATACCTTACGTAATGAGCTTACTGAGCAAGTAAATGCTAATACAACGGCTATTGCTACGAATACTCACAATATCGAGAGAAATTCTGAGTCAATCACAAACTTAACTAAAACCGTAAGTGATAACTACAAGGAAGTTAAGGATATGATTAATGAAGAAATCGTTGACCGTACCAATGCCGATACTGCCTTAAGTTCTAGGATTGATAATCTTAATATAGACCTTAATACTGAGAGAGTAGAGAGGATTGCTGCCGACCAAGTTCTTCAAGTAAATCTTGACAAAGAGATAGCAGATCGTACTGCTGCAGATAATGCTTTAAGTACGGAGTTTACTGCTAAATTGGATAATACTAAACAGGCTTTAGAATCCAAGGTAGATAAACTTAACCTCAAGTTAGATCAAGAGAAGGAAGATAGAATTGCAGGTGATAATGCTTTAGGAACTCGTATTGATTCTCTAGAGGTAGGTAATACCGATGCTATGAATGAACTAAAAGCAAAGGTAAATGCTAATACCACTGCTATTAATGCCGAGAAAGACCGAGCTATTGCAAAAGAGACCACTCTGGAGGCAAAGATAGATACCAATCTTCAGAATCACAGGGATGATATGGCCGGTATCACTCGAGATATGCTTACCGAGAAAAATGAACGTTTGGCTGGAGACACTCTACTTCAAACCAATATTGATAAAGAAGCAACTGATAGAGCTAATCAAGATACACTTATCAGTAATGCTCTTGCTCAAGAGAAGGCAGATAGGATTGCTGCCGACCAAGCACTGGATAATAAGAAGGTAGATAAAGTAGATGGTAAAGTACTTTCTTCTAATGACTTCACGGATTTGCTATATGCTAAACTTGATGGCATCGAAGAACATGCAAACTATATCACTAAGGTTTCTCAGTTATTAAACGACTCGGATTTCCAGAATGCCGAACAAGTAGAAGAGGCAATTCAAAAGATTATTGGTTCTGCACCTGAAGTACTTGATACTCTAGCAGAGATTGCTAAGGCATTAGGCGATGACCCCAACTTCGCTGCAACTATGACTGCTAAGCTTACTGAGTTGGAGAATAAGCTTGAAGCTGAAAAGAATCTGCGTGAACAAGGAGATAATACTCTGCAACAGACTTTCACTAACTTAAGTAATACTCTTACTACTACGGTAAATGAGTTGAGAACTTTCGTAACTGAAACTCGTACGGAGCTGTTAACTTCCTTGAATGCTACCAATGCTCTGGTAACTCAGAATGCTGCTAATATTCAACGTAATCTGGAATTGATTCAGGGTATTCAGGATAACATTAATGGTAACTATACTGCCATTACCGATTTGCTGAATAATGAAATCGCTGCTCGTAAGGCTGAGGATATTCGATTAGAAGCAAAGATTGACCAGAATACTTCTGACTTAAATACAGAGAGAGAGGAAAGAAAGGCCGCAGATAAAGTTCTCCAGGATAACATCGATGCAGAAGAAGCTGCCCGTATTGCTGCCGATACAGCTTTGGGTAAACGTATCGATAAAGAAATTCAGGACAGAACCGATGCTGATACCGCTTTGGATAATAAGTTTACTAATATTACTAATGACCACGAAGAAAGGTTGGTAGCCGAGGAAGCAACTTCTGATGCTTTACCTAATACCATGGTTACTGGTGTAAGTGAAATAAGTAGAGATGCCTCTAAACTTACTTTCAAGGTAAATACTTCTACTAAGGACGTTTCTAACAACCAATACGGAGAATCCAATGAGGCCATTAAAGAACTTCTCCCGGTAACCCAATCTCTTGCAGGAGTCATGTCTGCAGCAGATAAGATTAAGTTGGATGGGTTGGATGAAAATGCCCTTACAGATATATCGGCTGATTCCGATGCAAGTAAAGTAACCGTAACCGTAACTAAGGATAATGGTCTGAATGCTGATACTACAGAAACCTTTGATTTGCCTCAGGCATCAGATACTAAAGCCGGTACGATGACTGCTAAGGATAAGGTAGAGTTAGATAGAATTACTACTGTTAACTTTGCTCTTGGGGATGTAACTCCAAATGAGACTTCAATAGGCATTGCTGCTACTAAAACTGTAATTGAGGATGGTACTGTAGAACAGAATCCTATTACCTTGCCTGCTTCTACTTCTGAGAAGGCCGGTGTACAATCTGCTGCCGATAAGAAGTTGTTTGATTCCATACCAGATAATATTATCATCTTATCTGGTAATAACCCAGTTGAGGTAGGCCAGCAAAGTAGTCATGTAACTTTAACTCATAACTTCTCTTCTAAAAAAGAAGATGGTATTTATACTCATGAGCCAGAAGATTATAAGACTACTTATATCCCTGCTTCTACTTCTGAGAAGGCCGGTGTACAATCTGCTGCCGATAAGAAGTTGTTTGATTCCATACCAGAATCCTTTGTACTTGCTTCTGGAGGCAATCTAGAAATTTCAGATTCTGAGGTCATCATTACTCATGCTGGAGCTAAACTAGACTCAGAATCTGGTGTCTATGTTAAGGGTAGTAGATATGTAATGGGTACTATCCCAGCAGCAACTAAGACTACTGCAGGAGTCATGACTGCCCAAGATAAGACTAATCTTGATGAGACTTTGCCCAATGCTATTGCTAAGGAAATTGAGGATAGACAAGAGGCAATCGATACAGCTATCAAGAATCTGGGAGGTTCTCAGACTGCTGCTTTAGAAAAAGAGATTCAAGATAGAAAAGATGCTGATACTGCCCTTGATACTAAACTGCAGAATAACATTGATACTCTAGAAGCCAAGCATGATGCCTTTGTAGCAACTAAGGGACAAGCTGATGGGTTTGCTCCATTGGATGGTAATGGATTGGTACCAGCTAACCATTTGCCTTCATATGTAGACGATGTAATCGAGGTATACGCTACTTATGAAGTAAGCTCTACTGGAGGTCTTACTAATGTTCAGTTGTATACTGATGCTACTCACCAAACTCCGGTAACTGGAGAATCTGGTAAGATATACATTAATGTTGCTAATGGGGAACCTCCTTATCAATTCCGTTGGTCAGGTACTAAATTCGTAGATAGTAACACTTCTTCCCTTATTATTGGAGAAATTGCAGGTACTGCTTTCGAGGGTAGTAGAGGTAAACATCTTGAGGATGTGGTATCTAGTATGCCTAGAAATTTAATCAGTAATATTTCAATAGCTAACAGAAACAAGAGAAATATAATTATTCAGTGTAATTATTCTTCTTTAGATGACCAGGGTCATTACATCGATCGGCCTGATGGGATGATTATTCCACTAACCAATGCCACTACTCAAGAAGCCGGTTTGATGGAGGCAGAAAGTGTAATAAAACTTAATCAAACCCTACCGAAAGCCATAGAGGATGAACAAGAGGCTCGTATTGCAAAAGATAAGGAGCATGATAAACTAATCAATAGTTTACCTCAGGAGATAATGACGGTAATAAACGGTGTTACCCAAAATACGAATAATCTCGGATTAAAGTATTTTAGATGGGTAAAGAATACCGAAGATGGCTCATATAGTAGAGGTACAGATGTGAATGTAACCATACCAGCAGCAACTAAGACTACTGCAGGTGTAATGACTGCCCAAGATAAGACTAACTTGGATAATACGGTACAGGGGTTGGCAAATGAGATTACCAATAGAACTAATGCTATCAATGCTCTTCGTACAGAATTGAAAACTTACGTTGACGATTTGATTGCCGATACTGGTTCAGATGTAACTGCATTAGAAACTAAGGTAAATAATCATATTGCCAATAAATCTAATCCTCATGCAGTTACTAAAACTCAGGTTGGATTGGGTAATGTTAACAATACATCAGATGCAGATAAACCAGTATCTACTGCTCAAGCTACGGCTATTGCTGATGCTAAGGCTGCAGGTACTGCTGCTCAGACTTCTATCAATAGCCATGCTGGTAGAAGAGATAATCCTCACGTAGTAACTAGAGCTCAATTGAGTTTGGCAACTACCGACCAGGTAGTATTTGCTAAGACTACGGCTCCTTCCGGTTTCTTCAAAGAGTCTTCAGATGTTCGACTCAAATCTAACATTAAGGATTTGAATCATACTCTGGAACAGATTTGCCAGATACCAACTAAGTCATTCGAAATGCTTGGTAAAGAGGACGAGGGAACTATTGCTCAGAATCTTGAGGGATTGGGATTTGGTAAATATGTAGAGGAAGTTCCAGTAGAGAAATCTACAGTACCTAATCTAGAGGAATTCGAAACTTTGGAAATCAATGGAGAAGAATATGTACTCGTAAAACAAGTTAAATATCACAAGATGTCAACTTTGGCAATTGAAGGTGTTAAACTTCTCTACGATGAGATTAAGGCTTTGAAGGCTGAGATTCAAGAACTTAAAAATAAATAATCATGGGAGAGATAGCAACCTGGAGTGCTGTCAAAACTAAAGTAGGCCTTGGTAAGACAGGAAATGACTGCCCTACCAAGGCTGAATTGTTAGCACTCACCCCTACAGGAACGGGGGAAAGTTACGTTGGCTTGGAAATCTCCAATGCTAGTTCCTATGGTAATAACGAGGCTGTTAAACTTGAAGATATTCATAAGGTAACTTATAAGTATACATTTACCCTTGTTAATACTACTCTAAACTTTACTGCTTTAGGTGGGTCTCCTACTAATGCAGCCAAAGGCTTTGGAGGAGCTTCTAATCGGGAAAAGTACCTAGATGGGGTAGCTACTGGTATTAAAGAAGATGTAAATTATTCTACTTCTGGATTCCCTTCTTGGATATCTTGGTCCCATACCGGAGGTTGGGTTGCTCAGGAGAACTTAGATTTAACTGCAAGGTCTAAGACTGATGGTGTAATACGCCAACAGGATTCTGGTAAAACTTTTGCTGTCGGTTGGTCTCAGGCAGCAGCATCTCAAAGTTGGACTCAGACCTTCTCTGTAACCCCAACATCAATGTCTTTTGGGGCAACTGGAGGTACTAAAACTTTCACGGTAACTTCATACAAGCAAGAATTAAGGAATGACCATAACTATGGTAACCAAATTTCTTTAACTTATACTAGAGCTAATGGAGGAAGTATATCCGGTACCGGTACTTCAGTAACTATGGATAATAATACTTCTACCAGTACTCGTAGTGGTACCGTAACTTTAACCCAAGCAGAAACCAATAAGAAAGTAACCATATCTTGTTCTCAATCTGCAGGTTATAAGACTTATAGTGAAATTACTGCAAGTGGTGGAGCTGTAACAGATATACCTGCAAGTGGAGGTACAAGAAGTTCATTTACTACTTTGCCAACTTATTCCCAGACCTGGGGATGGAATGGTTCTACAACGGGAGGAGGTACGATTACAAGTGGTGCTAGTATTAGTTATGGTACTGCAGTTAGGGCAAGTACTCTGGAAGATACCATAAAATCTAGAACCCAAGTAGGTACACTTACTGGTACTTTATCACTCAATGGTAAAACTAAATCTGTAAGTATACCTGTATATCAAGAGGAAAATGAATGGTTGAGCTATTCTTATGGTTCATGGTCTGTAACTCTAACTGCTAGTTCATACACTATTTCTAATACTGGAGGAAGTGTAACTTTATATCCAAGTGCAAGTAGAGATCGATATTCAGATTATACTTCTGGTTACACAGTAAGGGATGGCTATGATACTGCTGACCCATCCTTAAGTACCAATGGTATTTCGGGTTTTACATTATCTGGGACTACCCTTACTGCTTCTTCAAACAGTAGTACCAGTTCTAGAACCGTTAGAGTCTTTGCTAACTATGATGGGGCTTCTGATTATGTAGATATTACTCAGGGTGGTGCTAGTGTAAGATATAATTACTACTTTTCTTGGGAGAATGGTGCTGGTGCAAGCGAATCCATTCGTCATGCTGCTTCAGGGGATACTTTATCTAAGACTTTTATATCCTATAAGAAAAAAGTAATTAATGGTTCCGAAACTTCAGATACTTATGATGTAGATGTAAGTTTGTCTGGTACTCCCTCTTGGTCTTCTGTTACAGTTAGTGGTAAGACTGTATCAAGTAAAGCTTCAGAGAATATCAAAGAATCATCAAGATCTGCTACGGTTACAGTTACTCAAAGTGAATCAGATAAAGAACTTACACTTGATATCACTCAGAATGCTGCAACAATTACTTATGAATACGTATTTAAATTGGTGTAATAAAAATACAACACTACTCTGTTACAGAGAATTGCTCAGGAGCTGGGATTGGATAAACCTAAACAATAGATAAGAATTATGCCAAGTAAGTCGGTTAATATTAATCTATCGACCCCAATTGGTTCACTAGAAATATACGTAGATAAACGAGAACAAGCTCGTGCAGAAAGGTTGATTGCTCAAACCCCAAGTATCTTAACAAAAGGCTATGCGAAAGGTACAGAGAAGTTTGGCAATCAACTTCTTCGTATAGTAAGACGAAGTTTGAATACGGGTGTTCCACCACCCGGTACCCATACTTCTTGGCCAAAACATGCTCCAGGTACTGTAAAGAAATATGGGGAGCATACTCTATTACGACTCACGGGTCAATATGCTAAATCCGTTACTGTAGTAAAGACCAAGAATAGAACTTTCGTTGGTTTACCAATTGGAATCAAGAAGATTACCTATACTGGTAAGACTTCAAGAAAGACTTTGAATCAGATAGCTATCATGTTAGAGTATGGTAGCAGAGATGGTAATTTACCACCTCGTCCTCTCTGGGCTCCTGCATTTAAGGCTGCTGGTGGAAAAGCAGCTTTACAAAAGGAGATACGTAATGCGGTTAGAAATGAATTAAGGAAAGTAAAATAATATGTCGGATTTTGAAATATCTTCTTTATCAGGGACTGGTCCTGCTACTATTAGAGTGAAGCCTAAAGCAGTAAATACAGAACAGACCTTAAAAGAGCAGGTCCTCAAGGTAGTAGTTCAGGGTGTAGAAAGGGAAGTAACTCTGGTACAAAAGGCCGCTCCTAAAATAGTAGAGACCTGGGGAACTTATTTTAGTATCACTCCAGAAACTACTTCCCATACTTTCGATGGTACTAAAAAGGGTGAGACCCTAGAAATAGGTGTATACAGTTACCTACAGAAGTTTATCAATAATAAGCCTCAAGATGAATATCGTGCTGTAGATTGGAAAGTTGAAAGCTCCTCAGATTGGTTAGAGGTAACCCAAGAAATTGGAGAAGCTAATGCCGCAGGTAAGCTTACTATCAAAACTAAATCTACTAATCAAAATCACAACCCCAGTAACTATGACCCCTTGGAAAGAACTGCTATAGTTAAGATTATCTCACAGCAAGAACCTAACCCTGAGATAGTTTTAAATATAACTCAATCTCCAGGTACTAGAACTACTAAGTATGGCTTTGAACCAACCCCGAATATACCATTCCCCAATGTTGGACAAGGCAGTAGTACTGCTTCTATTAGGGGTGTAAAGGGATACCAATACTACCATATCAATGGTTATGAAGTTGCTAAGTTTATAAAACAATTTAAGATAACAGACATTAGTAAAACCATAGAGGGTCAATTACCTGGAGGTATTGGTTCAGAACCAATATCCTATAAAGTATGGCTTACCGATTATCCTTCAAATATTGCTACTCAATGGGTTAGTGAATTAAATTGTGTTGGTCATTTACAAACCATAATAAGGAGTTTTGTAGGTATTCAGGTAACTTATAATGGGTATATTAATGACAATGGCTACCATGAAGTTCAACTAAAAATTAGATTAGGAAATTATTAATGGTAAATTCAGAAGAGATAGTAGAAAGAACTTTTTATATCTCTCTACTTAGTACAATGTTAGAAATGGGTCTTACCTTAAACCCAGAAGACTTCTTACCTTTGTCTCAAGAAAACGAAAAAAGATTTCAAGAGGCGATTAAGAATATGAAGAAGTTTATACCCCTATTTGGTATCGGGAATAATCAAGTAAAAGGCCCAAAGACTCTCCCAAGGATAACCCTAGAATTACAGGGTTATTATGTGGGAGATATTGGTGTGAATAAATACATCATTGGTGATAAACTTGAGGATGGTAATTACCAAGCTTCAGAGTTTCCTTATGAAACAAAAGATATCACCATAGATGTACATCTGGTTTCTCAAACACAAGCAGATATGAGATTGCTACATACAATCTTATATACCGGCTTACCTGCTAGAGGATACGTGAGACCATACTTCAATGATTTAGAGGAATGGGAAAAGGGCAGGCTTGCTCCTACCGGAAACCTATTCATTGAGATTGGTAATTATTATGACCATCCAGATGTAGAGCATGGTATACTTGAGAAGGTATACACCTATGTATGTAAGGACGGTATTCTTCCAGAAAAAGCTTTGGGAGAAGGTACTCTTACACCTATCAGGGATATATCGGTTCTCATTGGATTGTTAGAACAAAACGAAAATGAGATGCTAGAGTTAAAAGTACCTAAGGTATAGGTACAATACTCTAGGGTATAAATTAAACGAGTAATTAACTTTAATCACAATAGAATTATGCCAACTTCACCTCATGTTGATTTTAAGTTTAAGAACAACAATGTTCTTCAAACTACTCCCATGTTAGGAGTTTCTTGTGTATTGGCTAGAACTACTAAAGGTCCATACGATGACCCTTCAGAAATCATCTCTACATTCTCTCAGTTCCAAAGAATCTATGGTTCTGAAATTGTACCCGATGGTTCTGTATCAAATATCGAAAAGGCTTTGCAAGGTGGTTCTAAGCTTCGTGTTATTCGAGTACTTGGCAAAGGAGCTACTCAAGGTACAGTAACTGCTTCTCCGGCTGCGGCAAGAAAAGCTAAAGATTCAGAAGATGAAATCTCAGTTGCTTCTGCTATAACTGACCCAGCTAAACCCTCTGCTTTGATTACTTTAAAATCTGGTAGTACTACTTATAGTTTTGGATTAGTAACCAAGGGATATGGAGATCCAATTGGTAGTGCAAATACTTTCCAGGTTGGTTTTTATAAACAAGCTAATACCTTGTATTATAAAATCTATTCGGCTAATGGGCAAGTACTTGAACAGGGTTCAGTAATAACCTACAAAACTGCCGATAATAACAATAATACTTCGGTAGATTACCTTGCTCTTAGTGCATTTGCTAAGAACTCGGAATATATTAAGCCGGTAATTACTGCAGGTTCCTCTTTTGAAAACCTAATTAAGTGGCTTACCGATGATATCGACGGTACTAAGAATGCTATCACTATTACCGTGGGAGATGCTGCACCTTCCGAAACAGAGAAACTGTTTAAGGGTACTATCGGTAGTGCAGGTTCCACTCCAACTGCCGAAGAATGGATTGCTTCACTGGACTTGGTAAGAGACTACACAGACTTCTACCAATTGTTTATTTCACATATCTCTCAACACTTGGGACAAGATTCAGAGGTACTCAAAGTATACAAGGCTGCTGCCGATATGGCAAAAGAACTGATGGAATGGGTACTGTATATCGAAGTTCCCAAACACTTAACTCATTATACTCAAGGTACTCAGGCAAGAGATTACAAAGCTCAGGTTACTTGGGTACAGACTTGCCTTGGTACTGTAGGTAACTCTAAGTACATTGCCTACTTTGGTGGTGGACTTAAGTACTACAACGAAAACGGTAATCTTCAGGATTCCGATGTAGTGGGTACTATTGTTGGTTTGGGAGATGCCTCTGCTACTCAATATGGTCCTTGGAAATCCTTTGCTGGTATGAACCGAGGGGTTATTGGAGATGCAGTTGGTCCAGTATGCCCCAACTATGGTTCTCCTTCTCGATATAACGAACTGAACACCCTTGCTCAGAATTATATCAATGAGATGGTAATCAAAGATACTCCAGATGCAGGTAAGCAAACCATGCTATGGCATTGCTTCTCTTCTCAAGTGAAACAGGATTCTGAAAGATTCCTTTCAATTGTAAGATTGAATCTCTATCTGAAGAAGTTCCTTCGCCCGGTACTCAACAAGTATATCGAAGAACCAAACGTTTGGAGTACTTGGAAGAGAATCTGGTTGGAGGTTAAACCTACCTTGGATTCTTTGGTAGACGAAGATGCTATGACCGAGTATACCTGGATGGGTGACCAAGATGCAACTTCTTGGGATGACCTTTCGGTTAATAACGAAGCAGATGCTCGTCAGGGTAAGTACCGTGCTATCCTTAAGTATAAGGATGTAGTTCCTATGCAAGAGGTAACTATGGAGATTGTAATAGATGCAGCTTCTAAGGCAGTATCAATCGTAGAAACAAGTAATAACTTATAAACTCATAACACAATGGGAGCAAAAGTAAAAAACCCACGGAAGAAATTCTTGTGGAGCATCATGTTCCCCAAACACCCTATCAATACCTATCTATTCCAAAGTTGTACTTTGCCTGATATTGAGATTGACCAGGTGGCTCATGGGGATGTCAATAGAGATGTTAAAACTGCTGGTAGGGTTACTATAGGTAATCTTATCGTAGAGAAACTTATGACTACTGCAGGTTCAGATACCTGGCTTCATGACTGGCTCTATTCTTGCCAAGACCATATAGTTGGTGGTGGCTTAGTACCAAGCCAATATTGGGAAACGGCTATTGTAAACGAACTTGCCGAAGATGGAGTTTCGGTTCTTAATACCCACGTCTTCGAAGAGGTATGGCCATGTAAGATTACCGGCTTAGACTTGGACAGAATGGCTTCAGAGAATACCATAGAGTCCATAGAGTTCTCGGTTGGTACTGCAGACAAATACTAATTTCTTAGTCTATTTTCACTAAGATTCGGCGGAGGGGTGGGATTCCTGTGATAGGAGCTCACCCCTTTCTTGTTGTTATACGGAGTACTATGAACATTTGTAAACATTAAATATATCAAATTATGGGATTTAGAACATTTAGATTTACCGGACCTTCTGGTTTCGAATATGAAATCAGAGAACAAAATGGTGCTGATGAAGATATTCTCAGTAACCTTTCAGACATGAAGACTTTGATGAACCTTACCAAGTTCATTGCAGCAATCGTAATTAGAACTACTGCTACCCCTAATGGGAAATTAACCGTAGATGATGCCCTTAACTTACCAGTCAATGACCGTTATGCTATTATCTTCAATTCTCGTATCTTCTCTTTGGGAGAGGAAGTAGAATTCGAATATGATTGGGGCAAAGAGAATGGTGGTAAGATTACTTATGGCCAAGACCTTCATGAGTTCCTTTTCGATTACGGTACTACTCCAACTGTAGAGGATTTAAATCAGAAGCCAGATGCTATCCCTTATTATCCAGAGGGAGTTAGATTGGTAGACCATGAATACACTCTTTCATCTGGCAAGAGGATTAAATTCGATTGTATGACGGGTAAGGGGGAACAAGAGTTCATGAAGTTGCCTTTGGATAAACAAACTAAGAATGCTCCTCTTCTTTGCCGTAATCTTCACTTAGAGGTTGATGGTAGTTGGGAGAAGGTAGAAAACTTTACTCCGTTTACTGCAAAGGATATGGCTGAGATGAGAAAGTATATCTTATCTATGGACCCTATCTTCAAAGGTGAATCCCATATCACTAATCCAACCACCAGAGAAGAAAGAACTTATCCTATAGTTTGGGCACCAAATTTTTTTTACCTGACGGAAGAGTAATGTTAGAGAGTGATTTTGTTTATATCACCAGAGCCGAGATAGCCTTAGACTATTTCGGCTTTTTACGTCTTCCGTACCGAATAAGGAAAATATTCAAGGAAATGGCCGAGCAATATTATAAACAATTAAAGAAAAGAAAGTAAATTATGAATACCAGTAGGAGTATAGTAGAGGTCGGTATTGCCATGGTTTTAAAAGACCGATTCTCTCAAGAAGCTGGCAAGATATCGGGGTCATTCAGAACAATGATGAACGATATGAATACTTGGAATAGAGGTATACAGATGTCAGCTTCTAATACAATGGACTTCGGAATGCAGCTCGTAGGGGGAATGGCAAGGGCCTATAAATACTCTGCGGGTGTTCAGAATGAAGTTTGGACTGCTTCGAAAATTGCTGGTGCTACCATTGCAGAACAAAGGGAGATGTTACAATTGGCAAAGGATGTCAATGAGATAACTCCTCTTACGGCTTCGGATGTTGCATCAGGACAAAGATACCTGGCTATGGCGGGTAATAAATTCGATGCTATTAAAGAAATGATTGGGCCAGCATCCAAGCTGGCTTCAATCTTTACAATGCCAGTGGGACAGAAAGGTGGTGTAGCTGACTTGATGACTAATATCATGTCAATGTACCAAATCCCAATGGGAGAAGCCGCTAGAGTAACCGATGATTTATATACTGCAGTTACTAATGCAAATATATCTTTAACAGACTTAGCCCAGTCCATATCTTATGCAGGAGCAGATATGGCAACTGCTGGAATAGACCTTCGGCAAACCGCTGCTGCTATTGGTGTATTGGGTGATATGGGTATACAGGGTTCTATGGCAGGTACCTCACTGGCTAATATGATTCGTTACTTACAACTATCCCTTGTTAATCAAAAAAAGAAAGGCTATAACGCTTTAGCAGACCTGGGCTTAAGTCCAGATGAATTCTTCGATGCTCAAGGTAACCTTATAGACCTTTACACTATCTATCAGAAGTTTGCTAAGGCAGCAGTAGATTTACCTTCACGAATTGAAACACCAACTTTCTTTAATATCTTTGGGGTTCGGGGTAATCGTGGTATGCTCCCAGTACTTAGGGATATTGCTTCTGGTAGAGATAAGATGGGTAAGATACTTGCAACTTATGACCAAAACATGGGAGCAGTAAATCGACTCAATGAAGAACGTCTTAAAACCGATGCAGGTGTAATTGACCAATTCGAATCAAGTATAGAGAACTTAACAGTTACCGCAGGTGCAGCTTTGGGTAGAATCTTTACTCCTGTTTTAAATGTTGGTAACTCTATAATCAAAGTAATTAATTCTATCTCAGAAACTTGGGTTGGAGGTTTTGGTCTTAGAGTAGGAGCTACTGCAGTAGTAGTAGGTACTATTGTTGCAGGATTTAATACTGTAAGAGGTATTATTAGGTCTGTTGGGTATTTACAGACTATTGCTACTGCTTCTACTGAAGGTATGTCTGCTGCAGCAATAAAAACTAATACTCAGTTTGCCATTATGGAAGCACACATGGTAAGAATGGTTAACCTTATGAGAACCATGGTTCAACTCCAAATGATGTCAAGCGGTATTGGTATGAATTCTGCTGGTAGATTTTATAACACTAAAACCGGAAGATATGTTAAGACACCAAATCCTGGAGTACCATTAGCAACTACTATGGCGGGTAATTTAGCTGGAGGGGCTTTAGCTGGAGCAGGTGCCCAAGTTGGTAGTCAAGTAGTTAAGCAAGGTGCTATAAAAGGTTTAACCTCTATAGGTGGTAGACTTATGGGATTACTCGGTGGACCCTGGGGATTAGCAATTACTGTAGGTCTTCCTTTATTAATTGAGGGTATTAGTTACCTTAGTAATTCAGTAGATAGGAATACTGAAGCTCAGAATAAAGAGAAAGAAGACCCAACTACCATTAGAGCCCAGAATGAAGAGAGATTTATTAATGCTGTTAGGTTAGCTATTAAAGAAGGTATGAGAGATTCTCGTATCAATATCTCAGTAGATGGTCAAGCAGTTGGAGATTATGCTCCAGGTTCTCAACAAGATTTTACTGGAGCTGCATTTGTAATGGGAATATAAAACTAAAACACTATGGCTAGAGTATTAAATAAAGCAGCAGGTAAGGTTGTTGAAAAGTACAATGACCTTACAAGAGATACGGCAGGTGTTCTTACTGGTCCCCTAAATAAATTATGGAGAGCTCGGATATTACTCAATCGAACTATCTCTACTCTTCCCAAAGATGATGCTCAAAAGGGTAAACTCTATACTCCCAATGGAGTAATCGGAGAAGCTCAAATATCGTCTAAGAACCCTATTCTAAATAAACAACTCCAGGCTAAATGGAGAATGGAATTACAATTCCCAAGGTTAGAAGAAGGTGAAGGAGTAGACCCAGCAAAGGGGAATAAGAATACTACTAATTACAGAAACTTCGAGGCTAAAGCAGATGTTATATATCAGAATGAAGTAAGGATATATAACATGACTGTTAACCCCACTCAATACATTACCCTACAGAATAGACCTCCAGAAATAGATTTTAGAGGAGAAACCACATGGGCCACCATTAAATCAATGGGTCGCAATGTACCAATGTATCACTTTACTGGAGCTGAAGACATTATTCAATTCAATGTGTCTTGGTACTGTAATGACCTAGAAAATCCAGAAGAGGTAATCAATAAATGTAGGTTATTAGAGGCATGGTCTAAATCTAATGGCTACCAGGCTGCTCCCCCGATTGTTAAGATTGAGTGGGGGGATTCTGGTATATTCGATAACCACAATTATATCCTTACCTCAGCAACTTATACTCTGAAGAACTTTCAGAACGGTTATCGAATAAGGATACCCGGAAAGCCAGCTACTTTTGGTAATGGTAGGTTATTGCCTGCAGCAGCAACTCAAGAATTGATTTTCAAGAGAGTAAGTGCATATAACTTATCCTATGGAGATTTTATAAATTCAGATTCACTTAAAAAGACAGGAGGTATTAAATATGATTGATGTTAACCAATATCTAAAGGGAGCTAGCCCATATAATAATGCCTATGCTCTGAAGTATAACGATGGGGATTATTCCTTAGAGGCTAAACCTCCAATAGTACCAGAATCCCCTAACGATATTCAACATACTGTTAAAGATGGGGAAACCCTACAAAATATTGCTTTCAGGTATTATGGTGATTCTGGTAAGTGGTACATCATAGCTGAAGCTAATAAGATACTGAATCCTTTTAAGGAATTAGAAATGGGAACCCTAATAAGAATACCGACTTATGGCAGCTAAACAGAAACCTATATTATATAATGGAATGGGTCAACCTTATTTGGCCCTTTTCAATTTTGGAGGTATGCCTATAATGAATCCAATTACAGGTATACCCCTTGGAGCGTATATAAGTACCTGGAGTTATAGATATGATGAAGAAAAAGAAAACTTGGCTACCATTACTTTCGATACGGGTAATCCTGATACTGTAGATATTGCCGAGATTCAAGAGAACCAAAACATTTGTCTTCAATGGGGATATATATACCCTGATGGCCAATTTATATCGGGACCCATAAAAATAATTAAAGTAAGGGAGTTCGAGGCAGTATTTGATTCTACAGGTACTCATGTAACTATTAAGTGCATTGATTCTTCGGGAGATTTAAGATATCAACCTGCTTATGTTCATTCGGACATGGAGGGTTATAAATTATCCACCTATTTAGACAATGGCTGTGGGAATGCTACTGGTGTAATCATAGAAATATTTCAGTAATGGAACAACAGATAATAAGTAATAAAGTATACGAGTCACTACAGGTACCCACAGAGAATACCCGTACTACTACTGGTAAAGTACTCTATGCTAACAAATACAGTGGAGTAGCTGAAGTAGCTATGCCAGAAGATTTAAAAGCTTTAATTGATAGTGACTTTGGATTGGTGGGCAAGAACGTCTTAGTTCAATTAGAACAGAAGATGAAAGGGTACACTAATGGACCATGGTATGTGGATTCAAGGGATGGTGTTATCTATATACATAATCGGAAATTCCATGAAGAACCTGTATGTACTTATACCTATCAAGGAGAGAATGGAGAAGTACTCAGGGTATCTTTTGCTACTCGGAAAATAACTAAAAGAGTTAAAGCAGTATTAGCTCCATCTCTAGACCCAGATAGTAAAGATTTATCTGTATTATCAACTAACATAAATGAACCAGAGGATAAGCCTCCATTAGCTTTAAGACCTCATGTGGCTCAGGTAGATAACCTTATGGTGTCTAATATTACTGGCAATGGGTTTGAAGATTATAGAAGTCATCCTACTACTCCTACAGAGGTAATGGATGCTTGGGACACTCAGCTTCAGTATAACATGGAAAAAACTGCAGAATATAAAAAGCGGGTAGAGGAATATGAAGCAGTTGGTCCAGTAGGTGCTTATGAAGCAGGTAAGCAAAGAAAATTCGATGAAATGTCTACCGAAGAAGTACGAGCTACCATTAATCAAGCAGCTAATGAGTTACCTGACGATAAGAAGAATGCCCTTAAACAAGTGTTAAGAAATTCTAAGAATGGTAAAGAATTAGAAGCTAATCTTAAGAAGCTATTAGAATGCGAAAGGTATCTTTTCGAAGATGAAGATGGTATGGAATTTATGGTAGAAGAGTATGTAGACCCCTTAGATTATGACCCAGAGGGTTATACCTCTAAACAAGCAGGAGCGGGTATAGCTTCTGGTATCAATTTTCAAGCTGGAATATTACCTGCTTCAGAGAGAGGTTTCGAAGCTTTAAAGAAAGACCCCTATACTGAAGTATTATCCGATATGGAAGTTGATACTACTAAGGGTTATGGTCAAGGTCAATATGGTAAGAGGGTTAAGGTAAGACATATGAAAAGGGTAAATCTCAAGGTACCTCTTTATAAACTTTACCATAATTTATTTAGTAGATACGGTGGTGCCGATAAGTATGCTTGGGCAGCTAATGCTAATGCCAATGGGGGTTTAAAGCAAACTGAGAAAAGGTTAGTATGTCAACTTCAGGTAGTAGGTAGACCTATGCTAGCAACTTCTCAAATAATCCGTATAGATAACGTAGGAAAACGTTGGTCAGGGCTTTGGTATATAAAACAATGTACTCATTCTATGGACGCTGGTCAAGGGTATATAACTAATATGGAATTAGTAAAGAACAATTCCAAGTCTGGCTCTGTAACTTCTAAAACTGATTTATCTACTCAAAACATCGTAGCTAATGATGCTAAAGCTAATGCTAAAACTACAAAGGGTCAAGATAAAAAAGCTTTAAGTACTTCTCAGAATCTTAATCTTAACTTTACTTATAATGAGAAAGTATACTATAATGAACATTTCTTGAATGATAAGGGAGACATAATTGATATCAAGGGTCAAGCTGAGTTTATTCGAAAGAAGGCTTATTATACTGAAGTAAATGCCGATAATCCCCAAGCCTTGGCAGAGGGTATAGTGTTATCTACAGGTAATACAGTTACCTCTAAGGGTAAGTTAATTCCTGGTAAGATATCAGTTAAACAAATCCAAGTGCCTGAAGATTATGGGGTTAAGTTTAATTATATGGCCATAGCTAATCGAGTATACCGAGACATAGCTAAAAGGCATAAGCGAATTGCAAGTCAAATCTATGTAGAAAAATAAGGGTATGAGTTACGAAACAGCAAAGATAATAACCGACGAAGGCTTAGAGGGTCTTGGTCGGTATTACTCTGTTTATCGTGGCATTGTTATTGATAATGACGATGTAGAGAAACATATGAATAGAGTAAAGGTATGTGTTCCAGAGGTAATGGGGGGAGTATTTGCTTGGGCATATCCTAAAGGACAACATGGTTCAATTAGTTCTGGTTTCAAATTCTTAGCCCCTAAAGTGGGAGATACGGTATTTGTTACTTTTGAATTTGGGGACCCAACTAAACCTCTCTGGGAATACCATGGTTGGGGAATGAGTCAAATACCTCAACCTCTGGATGGTCCCAATAAAATGGGGATAGTTACTCCCGAAGGAAACTTAATAGTAATAGATGATGATAACGGAGAACTCAATTTACATTTCAATGGACCTGTAAATGTTCGTTCGGAGAAAGAGATAGTAATAAATGCCGATGGGGATATAAACATATCTTCTGGTGATTCCGTGATACTTAATACTGGAGAAAATGGTGGAGTAATCAATATTTTTCAATTAACCGAAAAATTAAATCAAACTATCCAAGAACTAGAACAACTTCGCAGTATGTTCAATTCTCATGTACACTCAGGTGTAACTACTGGACCAGGTTCTTCAGGTCCTACAGTAACTCAAGTAATTAAACCTTTCTCACAATTCGTTGTAGACGATTATGAAGATAAAACCTGCATACACTAATGGAAAAGAATTACTTTACAGACTTAGTTGGTATAGGTGTAACTTATCCTATCCAACTTACAACTAATGAAAAGGGTGAAAGAGGTTGGTACCCAGTAAATGGAGATTTCAAACTTATCAGAGATAATATAAGTTCGATATTATACTACATGATAGGCCAGAGATTTCGACAGGAAAACTTTGGTAGTAAACTATGGCAATGTATTGAGGAACCAAACTCACAAGCCCTGAGTTTTATAATTAAAGAGTTTTTAAAACAGGCCATAGGTGCTTGGGAACAAAGGATAACCTTCCAAAATATCACAGTTACTAGAGTTGATGCAAAAATACACATAGAAGTAACATATGTAGTAAATGGAACAAATTCTAGTCAGTACCTCGATATCACCTATGACCGGTCGGATAATTCATTAAATACACAATAATATGGGAATCACAAATAAATGGCTTAACCCATACCAGAGGTCTTATCAACAGATTAAGGCCAAGCTGGTTGAATCCCTTATGGGACTCAAAGACCCTCAAGGTCAGAAACTCATAACGGATTATTCGGAGGGGAACATCTTAATTATCATCCTCTCATTGTTTGCGGCAATTGCCGAAGTACTTCACTACTATGTAGATAACATGGCAAGGGAAACTTTCCTATCTACGGCAAGAAGGTATGATTCGGTAGTTAAACATGGGGCTTTGGTAGATTATCATGCTCGAGCAGCAATTGCTGCTACAGTAGATGTAATCTTATCCAGAAGTATTACTGGTAATTCTATTGGAGCTAAATTAACTATACCTCAAGGAACTTTATTTACAGATTCTAGTGGTAATTCTTGGTTATCTGCCAGAGACGTAACTTGGTATTCAAATGTAACCACTTGTAAAGTACCAATTATACAACATGAAAAGTATACTGCAAGCGTTCTCAATAATATGGTAATACCCACTGGAGATAGAGTTATAATTCATCTGGGTACTCTACCAAATGGTAAGTATTACGAACAAGGCTCTATGTCATTACAGATAGGTGGGGAAACTTGGGTATTAGTAGATACATTTGCAAAATCCAAACCTACAGACAAACACTTTATGGTTTCCGTAGATGAGGCACTTAACCCTTATATAATGTTTGGGGATGGTACCTTTGGTAAGAAGCCTGCAGCAGGAGCAAAAATAACCAATGTGGTATTCTACTTAACCAATGGTACTCAGGGTAATGTAAAGAGTAATACTATTACTTCTGTACCCTCAGTAATCTCTTCTTCAATTACTGATACTACCGTAAGTAATGCTTACGATGCCGGAGGTGGTTCAAACTATGAAAACTTTACAATGCTCAAAGAACATATACCTTTGAGTGTAAAGACTTTGGGAGTAGCAATTACCAAAGAGGATTTCGAAAGTTTGGCCATGTTGGTTGATGGGGTAAACAAAGCTAAAGCCGATTATGAATGCGGTAGAAAGCTTACAGTATATATTAGCCCCGATGGTGGAGCTGTTGCTTCTTCTGAATTAATCAATAGGGTATACAATCTATTATCTCAAAGAGCTCCTATGACCACATGGTTGAAGGTTAAATCTGCAGGCAAGGTTCAGATTATTCTAGAGATGGAAGTTACTGGTAAGAAGTCTTATAAGACTGCAGAGATACAAACTCAAATTCTTACAGCATTATACAATGCCTATTCTCCAGAGCAAGCTCAGATAGGAGGAAGCGTAAGGTTATCGGATATATATGCCCTAATAGATAACTTATCAACAGTAGATTACCTTCACCTTACTAAGTTCTATATTAAACCTTGGCCTACTACCATCTATGGTAATAAAGAATTAAACCTGGGCCAGTTTAAATTAAACAAGGCAAAGGGTTCTATGACCTACTACATAACCTTCAATTCCTCAACTACCTTTACAGTACGTTCGGTATCAAATGGTTATGTAACTACTGGCTCAGTTGGTAGCTCTATCCAGATTATCGATAAAGCTAATGGTTTTGATTTCTCTTTGGACATTCAGAACAACAGCTATCAATCGGGCTATCGGTATTCTATTACGGTATCAGAACCTAACCATGATTATGAAGACCCCGGTTTTAACTTACCAGTATTCGAAAATGCTTCACAATTGACTTTAACCGTAAAAGAAATTGTATAATGATAAACCTCAAAAATCTAATCGACTTTTTGCCATTCGAGTATAAAGCTCAAGATACCTATAAGGTAAATGGCAAAGGCATCTTAGAGAGGTTTCTAGAAATTTGTGGAGAGCATTTTGAAGATTACATTACAAAGGATATTGAGAATATCTTGGACATTATCGATATAGATAAGGCTCCGGATATGTATCTCAATTTCCTTTGGCAATTCCTCGGAGAAATGCCCTTTGCTTATGGGAACACTATAGATGCACAGAAATGGGCAGAGTACTTTAATGGGTTCTACTCCGATGATAAACTCCAAGAGTTATCTAAGCTTTGGATAATACCAAAGGAGGGACCCTTTACTTTAACCAGTACTCAAGTAAGAAACATCCTGAAGTATTCGATATCTCTTTTTAAAATAAGAGGTACCTCTGAGTTCTTCGAAATAATGATGAGGCTGTATGGGTTAACCTGCGTAGTAACTGACCCTGCAAAGGCTGATAGTTATGATGGTTGGGTAAAAGGTAATCCACACTTTGACCAGTATTACCATTATGACGATAAGTATACCTATGATAATACTTTCGATTGTTCTCAATGTATACCGGTAACCTTTAGACTTACCGGTCATGGATATACTTCGAACTCGGCAGCTTTCAGAAAATTTAGAGAAGCCGTAGAGGCTTTCTTTAAAAGATTCATACCCTATCATGTATCTTTCGATATTCAATATGGGTTTACCGTAAATGATGGGTATACAATTAAAGCTGAGTTAGTAAATCCGGACCAACCCAATCTTATTACTTCAGAGGTATATGAAGTACCGGTAAAGGTAACTGTAACTTCAGATTGGATAAATGCCGACCTAAGATATCAGATATCCAGTGATAATATAAATTGGGGTTACACTAAACACGAAAGTGGTTCCATTTTTAATATACCCAGAGCAGGTACTTATTATTTTAGAAGTGTGGGAGACCCTACTAAGGTAACTCAAATCACGGTTAATCAAGAACCTTATAATCAAGTATATTCTATTACTTGTGACCCTATTACTGGAAAGATGACTCCTACTAACCTAAAAGTAAGTACAGTAGTAAGGGCAAACGTATCCTATAAGGGTACCGTGAAAACCTGTAATGTACGATTATCCGGTACTGATATAGTGGAAGTCTCTGGCTCAACTTGGGAATTTTCAGAGCCTGGTACCTACATCTTTGAGATTGTAGAGTTCCCAGTAAAGCAAACTTCATTTGTCGTAACTCGAGAAGAGGTTACATATAAGGTAAGATGTACACCTTCTGAATTTAGAGTTGGAGATAAGCAAAGTATCAAGGATGCTACTACCACTCTTACCATCGAATCGAATTACCCAGAATCATTTACTGGTGAACTATATTGTAGGCTAATTGGTGATACTAAGTTGTTTAAGAACGGTGATAAGTTTACTGCTAATAGTTATGGTACTTATAAGTTTAAATGTACACTGGATAAAAGGGAAACCGATGAAGGTGTAGGTATATTCGAAGTATTATCTGGTAAGACTGCAGTATATAGAATTACTGTTAGCCCACCAACAGTCACATTATTCAATGGCTCTGCAAAAGCTACAGTAAAGATGCAACGTATTTCTGGTAATGGGGATGATTACAGAGTAAGGGTAATTGAAACTGGGAAAACCTTTGATGCTCAGAATGGTTATGTATATACTGCAAATAGGGCAGGGACTTATACCTTCCAGTCTGTAGCTTACCCTACTGCTAAGACTACTTTGGTAGTTAATAATTCTCCAGTAGTATATCAGAATAAATTAAAGATAGTACCTTCGGATGCTACAGACAGTCATTGGAAAGAACCCAACTGGGCATTACCTGAAGACCAGATAGATGATACTTATGCAGTATACCAACTATTGGATGAAAAGTCTGCTTGTAAGTTCCATCTTGAGGAAATGAAAAATGAGGTTAATGTAAGTGGTACTGCTACTTGTGATGAGAATGGGGAAACCTATAACCTTGATGAAGAGATTACTCTTACCAAGGCTGGGACTTATACCTTTGTAGCGGATGATGGTTCTTCTTTAAGATGCCAAGTAATATTGGAAGATTATCCTACAATCATTGAGATTTCTTGTACTCCCTCTTATGCAGAATTAAAGGGGAATGTTAAACAGGTATCTACTTTAATCAAGTGTACTTCTAATAAACCAGACTTCGATAGTCGAATAAGGGAAGTTGGTAAAGTAACTATTTATGATGCAGGTGGTGCTGGGTATGAATTCGTTACTGCCCAAGCTGGTGAATATATCTTTGAATCTGTCGTAGATACTTCAAAGAGAACTAAGTTCACCGTAGTAGATGCAGACCTTTTAAATGTTAGTCCTCAAAAGTTAGAATGGGAACATGATGACCTCTCAGAGAAAACATTTACCATTACAACTTACAGTAATCAATCTTGGCAAATAGTAGAACAATGATAAATTCAACAATCGACAGAATAACAGAGACCACAACTCAGTCTTTATTCAAGACATTCACTGTGGGTATATTGGGAGAGTGTACACAAATCTTGTATGATTTGAGATGGATGATAATTCTTGCAATAATTCTAATCCTATCAGATTTATGGTTTGGGTTATCGGCAAGTAGGTTACAGAAAATCGAAATTCGAAAATCTAGAGCTGGAAGAAGAACTCTAAACAAGATAGTAGATTATATCTGCTATGTTCTACTTGGTGCTGTACTTGGTAAAGCTATTGGAGAACCCTATGGGATGAACCCAATAGTGGTATCAATAACGATTATGGTAATATGCTACTGTTTCGAAGTAGATAGTATATATGGACACATCTGTGAAATACATGGTATTAAGAAACGGTACAGTATATGGAGAATACTCTTTAAATTGTTAACCCTCAAGTTCAAGGATGTAGGTGAAGCATTTAAAGATATGTCAGAACAAAAGAATCAATTTAAAAAAAATACTAAGGACAATGAAGACGTACTTTAAGTATGAAGGTATTATTAAATCAAAGGAAGCAGCAGAGGCAATTGCTGCTCCTTCTGGTTTAGGACCATTCTGTGGATTTGGCTCAGCTACCATAAATGGTAACAAGTTAGTGGTATCTCCTCAGGGAGTTGCTGGAAGTAAGTATGCCAATGTAATCAAGGATAGGATTATGGCAAGGTATATGGCAAAGGCTTCAGAAGATGGAGAATTGCCAGACGTGAACTTTGGGTGTATTTCAAGAGATGGGTATGTATTTATATCTGATGAACAAACCATTACCATTGAGAACATCCAAGGTACCCAAGGTTCAACGGAAGAGGTATTACTCTTTGCAGTACACACTACTATCTTCGAACCTGTAGATAACCCAGTAGACTTTGTAGCTTATTGGAATGAATCTTCCGAAAGCTTCTACACATTGTTCAAAAAGTCTTTGGATATTTATTATCCGATTGCCGAAGAAAATCGTACACCGGATATCATTAATAATGATGTATATTCCAATTATGATATGACCTATAGCAATCTTCTAGAGATGGTAGAGAGTGCTTGCCCTTATTACTCTAATAATAAAACTTCCATTGTTCTTATCGGAGTATATGGTAAGGGTACTGATGCCATGACCAAACGAAATGAGAACTTTGCTATTGTACCTTATCAAGGTAAGTTCCAAGAAATCCCCTATACTACTGCTGCCCAGAGTATGATGAAGGAATCAGTGAAAAGATTAGAACAAGTAAATTCAGGATTCCCGGTAATAGATGAATCAGGTACTAAGTTAAATATCAAGCAATACATTGATAGTCAAATTGAGGCTATCAGAAAAGAATTCTCTGGATCTCTGAATACTGTTAATTTACCAATCGGTTCTATCATTCTTTGGGAAACCGATGTAATACCAGATGGTTGGGCAGAATATACTAAGGCAGCTGGTAGAATAGTTATTGGTTACCAAGCTGGAGGTGTTCAAATTGGGGATGAAGTAATGCTACAGAATGTCGGAGATTACTATACACCCACTAAGGGTAACTTCTTAATCTCAATTAAAGGTGATGACCTTCCTAAGCATAGGCATGCTCTTGGTGTATCTAAAGGTAAACAAGATAATGCCAATGACTGGGAGAACGTTCGTCCTCAATCTTTCTTTAATAGGGAGACAGGGTTGAATGGTGATTTCGGTAGAGGAACCCCTACCAAGGGTATTCAAGATGGTGCTATCGTAGTAAGCTGGAACCTATTAGGGGAATCTTTCTTACAAGAAACTTCGGTAGATACCTTGACTATCGAAAAGTTACCACCGACTATTACTTTAAGATATATTCAAAAAATATCATAGGTCGTAATTAGTTGTTAATATAACTCATGTGTATTATTTGTATTGCCTAAGTAAACTCTTGTTTTTGTTTTGCATAGTTTGTTTAGAGTAAACACTCGGAAAGGGACGTTGGGAAACGTCCCTTTTCTTTTGTGTTAATATCTAAGTTCTTCTTTAGCTCTATCTTCCCAATACTGTATATCCTGTCTAAGTTCAGAAATATATCTCATGGATTCATTAGTCTTAGGCATTTCGAAAAATTCTATGAGCATTATATTAGTAATCCTTGTACTATTTCCGAGTCTCTCTTTAATGAAGGGGGGAGGAGTAATTAATACTTCGAATAAAAGATAAGCATCCGGAGAAAGCTTATCTTTCATATAAGTATACATCATATCTATCATTTCGGATTTAGCTTTCTCTTCTTCACTATCATCTTCTAGTTCTTTGTCATTATCGAATAAATCATCCAGTTTAAAAAGGCTTTGATTATACTCTGCTTGTTCTCCGTATGCAGAACGAAGCAATTTATTTTTAAATGTACTCAAGGAAGCAAGGATTCTTGCTTTGAGATGTTCTTCAGTACATTCACCATAGTATTTATTAAAAACAAATAACATCTTGTCCCAGAAATAAGACTGAATTATATCTGGTGTAAGATTAAACCTTTTATAATCAATCTGTCTGGTAAGATTCCTAATCACTGGCTTACAGACTTTATAAAGTCTATTGAAAGTAGCTTCATCATATTCTTGCATAGGTTTTAATCGATGAAGCTCTGAGCCATTATTTCCTTTACTTTTTCCCATGTTTTTAAATATTCGTTATGCAAATATAAGTATTTTTTCTTATATAAAATAATAATATTAAATATTCGGGAGCTTAAGGTAGTGGATTAGTAGTTTCTAGTTAGTTGTCAACATACTCAGAACTATCTCGGTACTATCAAAATCTATTAGTTTATATAATATTGCAATATAGATATGAAGAAATTTAAAGACAACATCAAATTTAGTTTCACACCGGATTTCCAACTTGAGATACTCCGGTTTGTTTTAAGAGATAAGGAAGGAGGTCTAGTCCTAAAAAGGATTAAAGCTAATTACCTGGTTCTTATTGAGCATGCCCTTATATTTGAGGGTATATCAAAATACTTTAAGAAGCAAGGTAAGATGCCTTCAGAGAATGTATTAAAAGAAGTATTAAAAGAATTGCTAGAATCAAAGGCATACATTGATTTGGTAACTAAGGATGACATCCCTAATATCAATAAGTTAATAAGCAATTTATATCACATTCCCTTATCGGATGCAGATTATATCAAGGAAAAGATTTACCAGTTCTCTACCTATGTTGAAATGAAGAACCTGAATGACTCTTTTGATTTAGATAACTTCGAACAATATGAAGAGTATTCAAGGAAGATTGAAAAAGTACTTCAGAAAAGTAAACCAAAGAAAGAGGACGAACCTATATACATGATTCGAGATATTACAGAGAGACAGTTTAAAAGACAATCAGAACCCTCGGTAATACCCTGTCCCTTTAGGCAATTAAATGACCTTACTAATGCAGGAGGTTATCCCGAACATTCAGTTAACGTGATATTGGATAAACCCAAGGCAAAGAAAACCTTCTTTATGGTAAACCTTGCAAGAGGTTATCTCAGAATGAAGAAGTCAGTATTATATATTGATACGGAAAATGGTCAAGAACAGATCATGGACCGTTTCATTCAATC